>OLGA01000392.1_pt1 | contig 39517 bp, 36 predicted proteins | sample 1604881 | NCBI WGS metagenome assembly OLGA01 (sample SAMEA3888896, study PRJEB22519) | human gut metagenome | biome: human gut; feature: human-associated habitat; material: faeces | place: Denmark | collected 2009 | reverse complement strand
GACCTTTTCACAGGTCCCCACTCCGGCAGAATACCTGACCTACAGCTTCTTTTTCCCCACGGTGTCCTCTGGTCCCATCTTGAAGCCGGAGAATTTCTTCCCCCAGCTGCGGGAGGCCTCTCCCCTGCCCCAGGATACCGCAGCCGGTTTGTACGCCATCGGCCTCGGCCTTGCCAAAAAGGTGCTGCTGGCGGACAATCTGGGCGTGCTGGTGAACAACGGCTGGGGCAGCCTCTCTGAGCTGACGGCCCTGACCGCGTGGTGCGTGATCCTGGGCTACACGCTTCAGCTTTATTTCGACTTTTCCGGGTATTGCGACCTTATCGCTGGGTGCGCCCGGCTGCTGGGACTGCGGCTGCCCATCAACTTCGACTCTCCCTACCGGAGTCTTTCCGTTACGGAGTTCTGGAAACGCTGGCACATGACCCTGACGGCCTTCCTCCGGGAGAACGTCTACTTTCCCCTGGGCGGCAGCCGAAAGGGCCGGGGGCGTACATACCTGAACATTCTGGTGGTGTACCTCGTCAGCGGCATCTGGCACGGCGCGGGGTGGACCTTCATCCTATGGGGCCTGCTTCACGGGCTAGCGCAGGTTCTGGAACGCCTGTGGGGAAAACGGCGGGACACTCTGCCCCGCTGGGTCCGGTGGGCCATGACCTTCCTCTTTATCAACCTTGCGTGGGTCTTTTTCCGGGCGCCGGATGTGTCCTCTGCCCTGCTTTTGCTGAAAACCGCCGTTACCGGCGGGATGGGCGGGATCCGCCTGTGGCTGGTGAACGGCTTGTTCCGCCGGGAGATCAGCGCGCTGGAGCTGCTGCTCCCTGTCATCGGCCCCTATACAGCCTACCTGCGGGTGGCGCTGATCTTGGGGATCGGGCTGCTGGCGGCTTTGTGGCCCCGGAACGTCATCCGTCAGATGGATACGTTCCGTCCCAACTGGCGCAGCGGCCTGTATGTGCTGGCGTGGTCGGTATGGGCCATTTTGTCCTTCACCGGCGTGGTGACATTCATCTATTCCAACTTCTAAAGAAAGGAGGCCCCGCCATGGAACAGCGCGCCTATCAAAAATGGACCCGGGGTCTGCTTTTGGGGCTTGTGCTTGTGCTGACGGCCTGCGCCGCCATTGTATACAGGGTGGACCCCTGCTTTTACTACCGGATGCCTACGGACCGGGAGCCTGTCTTCTTCAGTGAACGCTACCAGACGGCGGGTATCGTCCGCAACAACCCGGCGGACGTGGTGCTGCTTGGCTCCTCTATGACCGCCAACTGCTACGGCAGTCAGCTTGAGACCGTTTTCGGCGGCACAGGCCTGCGGCTCACCATTCCTGACGGCTATTTCAGTGAATTCGATCAGGTGATGGGGCTGCTGATGCGGACCCACCCGCCCAAGCGGGTGCTGTTCGCCATGGATACCAATATTTTCACCCGGTCTCCTGACGGTGTTACCGGTGCAATGCCCGATTATCTCTATGACGCCAGTACCATCAATGACGTGAAATACCTGTTGAATAAGGACGTGCTCTATTACAGCCTCTACGCCCTGATGGCCCAGCGCTGGGACGAGGGCGAAACGCTGGACAAGGGATTTTCGTGGATGGATACCGTCTGGTGGAACCACATGACCGCCTTGGAGGAATATACCCGGCCGGACATCGCCCCGGAGCCGATGCCCCGGGACGGCCTGCTGGCGGACGCCGCCAAAAATCTGGCGGTGGCGGCAAGCTGGGCGGAGCGGTACCCGGAGGTGGAATTTGATTTTTACTTTTCCCCTTACAGCATCCTCTATTGGGACAAGATCGGCCGCATGGGAGAGACGGACGCCGTGTTTGCGGCGCTGGAACTGGCCTGTGAAACGCTGCTGCCCTACGAGAACGTTACCCTTCACGGACTGCTGTTTGACCGGGATATCATCGAGCACCTGGACTACTACTGTGACTACGTTCACCACTCCGACGAGGCGGGCGCGCTGGCGCTGGAAAAGATCCATTCCGGTACCGATCGGCTGACCGAGAAAAATTATCGGGAAACTCTCGCCAACTGGCATGACTTTGTGGTAAACTACGACTACGATAAATTCTGGGACGATTACTACTGGTATCAGTTCCATACACCGGCAGGCGCAAAGACCTGACCGTTTCACATGAAACCTGAGAATTCCGTCCCTTGGGACGTTTGCCTACGGAGGTTTTTTCTATGACCAAGCAATCCAATATCCGAAATTTCTCCATCATTGCTCACATCGACCACGGCAAGTCCACTCTGGCGGACCGGCTGCTGGAGATCTGCGGCGCCGTTTCCCAGCGCCAGATGGAAAATCAGCTTTTAGACAACATGGATCTGGAGCGGGAGCGGGGCATCACCATCAAGGCCCGTGCCGTGAAGCTGAACTACAAGGCTCAGGACGGCGAGACCTATGAACTGAACCTCATCGACACGCCGGGCCATGTGGACTTCAACTACGAGGTTTCCCGGTCGCTGGCCGCCTGTGAGGGCGCTGTTCTGGTGGTGGACTCCACACAGGGCGTGGAGGCCCAGACCTTGGCCAACACTTATCTGGCTATGGAGCACGATCTGGAGATCCTCCCCGTGTTCAACAAGATCGACCTGCCTGCTGCGGACCCTCTGAAGTCCAAGCAGGAGGTAGAGGACATCATCGGCCTGCCTGCCATGGACGCCCCGGAAATCTCCGCCAAGATGGGCATCAACATCGGGGCGGTGCTGGAGGATATTGTCCGCAATGTTCCGGCTCCCAAGGGTGATCCCAAGGCCCCGCTGAAGGCGCTGGTCTTTGACAGCCAGTATGACAGCTATCGGGGCGTGGTGGTGTATTTCCGCATCATGGAGGGCACCATGCGCACCGGTCAGACCATCAAAATGATGGCCACCGGAGCGTCCTATCAGATCGTGGAGTGCGGTCATCTGCTGCCCTTGGGTCTGGAGCCCTGCGATTCCCTGTCTGCCGGTGAGGTGGGCTATTTTACAGCTTCTATCAAGACCGTCAGTGATACCCGGATCGGTGACACCATCACCGACGCGGCGAACCCCACGGCGGAGCCCCTGCCGGGCTACCGGCCGGTGCAGTCCATGGTCTACTGCGGCATTTACACCGAGGATGGCTCCAAGTACCCCGACCTGCGGGACGCGCTGGAAAAATTGCAGCTCAATGACGCATCCCTGAGCTTCGAGCCGGAGTCCTCTGTGGCTTTGGGCTTCGGTTTTCGCTGCGGCTTCCTGGGAATGCTCCACATGGAGGTCATTCAGGAGCGTTTGGAACGGGAATTTGACCTGGATCTGGTGACCACCCTCCCCTCCGTTATCTACCACGTTTATAAGACCAACGGCGAACTGGTGACGGTGGACAATCCCCACAACTACCCGGACCCCTCCCTCATCGAGCGGGCGGAGGAGCCTTACGTCAAGGTGAACATCATCGCCCCCAACGAGTATGTGGGCAACATCATGCCCATGTGTCAGGACCGCCGGGGCGAGTTCAAGGATATGCAGTATCTGGACACTCATCTGGTGGAACTGCATTACCAGATGCCCCTGAACGAGATCATTTACGACTTTTTCGATGCCCTGAAAGCCAACACCAAGGGCTACGCCTCTCTGGACTATGAGCTTTCCGGCTACCGTCCCAGCGATCTGGTGAAGGTGGACCTGCTGCTCAACGGTGATCAGGTGGATGCTCTCAGCTTCATCGCCCACCGGGACAAGGCCTACCCCCGTGCCCGCCGTCTGTGCGAGAAGCTGAAGGAGAACATTCCCCGCCAGCTCTTTGAGATCCCCATTCAGGCGGCCATCGGCGGCCGGGTCATCGCCCGCGAGACCGTGAAGGCCATGCGGAAGGACGTGCTGGCCAAGTGCTACGGCGGCGACGTCACCCGTAAGAAGAAGCTGCTGGAAAAGCAGAAGGAAGGCAAAAAGAAGATGCGTGCCCTGGGCACTGTCCAAATGCCCACAGAAGCCTTCCTGGCTGTTCTCAAGCTGGATGAATAATCTCTTTTTGCCTTCCTGCGAGCCGCAAAGCGGCGAGCCGGCGCTGTGCGCCGTTATTTCAATCAGCTTTTGAAACGCGGAGCGTTTTCAAAAGGCAAAAAGAAGATGCGCGCATAACAGGGTTCCCGCCGAAACTCAGCGCAAGCGGTTTCGGTGGGAAACGGAGGAGCAAGGGAGCAGATGAAGTTTTTGCCGTAAGGCAGAAACGGAATGCAGCGGACTTTGCGACGACGAGGTGCAGATGCCCACGGAGGCATTCCTGGCCGTCCTGAAGCTGGACGAGTAACGGCTTTTTGCCTTCCTGCCCGCCGCAGAGCGGCGGGCCAGCGCTGTGCGCGTGAAATACAGGCCGCAGCTGGAATTCAGGATAAAATACCGCCCCGTTCCATCCAAATGGAACGGGGCGGTTCTTTTTCAGTTTTCTGTCGGATTCAGGGTTCCGTTCAGAGTACTCAGGCACAGGGAATTCACGCCGAAACAGTTCAGCAGCTGGCGGCGGGCGTCAAGAGCGCGGCCATCCAGATACCATGCTGTGGTGTCCCCTGCTTCCACATAGGCGCAGGCGTAGCGATCAGAGTAGTAGGCCGTGCCTTTCTGAAGCAGAGCATTCAGGGCGGTTTCGTCAATGCCGGAGAATTGGCCGCCGCTCTTCCGGGCCTGCCCGGAAGCGGTCAGCAGCAGGGAGAGCTTTCCGGCGAATACCTGATCGTTCAGAACGCTCAGCGCATAACAGATGTTTTCCAGCGGCTCCATGGCGCACACCGGCACCGCCGACTCCGTATCCGTGTAGGCGGAGACCCGCAGTACCAGTCGATCCGCCGTTTTGCTGAGGGCGGCATAATCCGGGACCGGTTCGCCGCGAACCGGCGCATCCGTTGATACGCAGAGCAGCTTGTCACTGCCGGTCAGGCTCCGGATCGCCTGTACCAGTTGGGTAAGGCGGGTACCGTCCGCCCATTCCCGCTGGGCAATGTCCAGATAAAGCCCGTCATAGCCGCTGTCCGTCAGCGCCTGCGCCAGCGGCGCTGCGGCAGCGCTTCCGGCCACAAGGGTACCGGCCTGCCCGGACACGCCCAGCAAGACCTTACAGCCTGCCGCGCGGGCAGCCTGTGCCGCCTGCGCCCACTTTTTTTCACTGCCGGAGGGAGAAAAGCGGGGACTCTGGCTGCCGGTAAGCGTACCGGCCATCAGCACCGCCGTCTGGCAGCCGGTAAAGTCGGGAAGCGTTTCCACGGAACGTACCATGGCTATGGTTTCCTGCCGGACGGGATGCAGCTTTCCGTAGAGACGGCTGAGGATCACGGCAGCCTGCTCCCGCGTAGCGGCGCGCTGCGGCATAAACAGGCTGCTGCCCAGCCCGTTCACCAGCTCCATCTCATAGGCCATGGCAATGTAGCCCCGGTTGGTGGTCACATCCCGGAAGGGCAGAGAGGTTTCGCTGAACAGCCCAGCCATGGAGCCGTATCCCAAGGCCCGGATCAGCATGACGGCCAGCTCTTCACGGGTAATGGCAGACGCCGGGCGGAAGGAATCCGTCTGCCGGGTGACGGCTCCATGCTCATAACAGGCCCGGAGAGCCGGCTCGTACCATGCGCCCTGAGGAACATCGGAAAAAATCTGATAGGAAGCGCCCTGATCCCGCCAGCCGAAAAACCGGCACAGCACCACGGCAAACGCCGCGCGGGTCATGGGCTGCCCCACCCCAAAGGTGGCGGCATTCTTTCCCTGAAACCAGCCATGGGTCACGCACTGGCTGATGGCCTCCGCTGCCCAGTGGCCGGAGGATACGTCCGTAAACCCGGCGGCCCGTGCCGGTACCGTCAGACTGCTCCCCAGCAGGGCGCACAGGCAGAGACACGCCGTCAGCTTCTGCACAAATTTTCGCATCGTCTATCGTCCTCCTTGGAAAAAGGGTGATCCTTTTTGCGGATTTTATTCCCGCTTTCGGGCAAAATTCCCATACATTTTACCAGATTTCGGACTTCCCGTCAAATCCGGCGGATCGGACCAGGGACCTTTGGAAAGAAAGACGCGGGAAAAAGCGGGATCTCCCCTTTTCCTGACCGGCAAAATGTGCTATGCTGTGGATAATCTCTTATTGGAGGAAACGCTATGAATCAGAACGAAATGCTGCTGCTGAAGCTGGGCGAGGTGGTGCTGAAGGGCCTGAACCGCCGCAGCTTTGAGGATAAGCTGGTCAGCAACGTCCGCCGCCGGATGAAGCCCTGCGGCAGCTTCCAGATCTATATCCGCCAGAGTACCATCTATGTGGAGCCGCAGACGGAAACCTGCGACATGGAGGCTGCCTACAAGGCAGCCTGCCAGATCTTCGGCGTGGTGACGGTGGCCAGAGCCGTCCCCTGCGACAAGACCATGGACGCTATTGTGGAGACTGCCAAGGCCTATCTGGCGGATGAGTTTGCCAGAGCCAGAACCTTCAAGGTGGAAAGCCGCCGGGCGGATAAGCAGTTCCCCATGAACTCCATTCAGATCTCCCAGTATGTAGGCGGCGAGCTGGGCGAGTTTTTCCAGGTCAAGGCGGATATGCACCATCCTGACCTGACCGTGTATGTGGAGATCCGGGAAAAGCACGCCTATGTCCATGCGCCCTCCGTCCCCGGCGCCGGCGGACTGCCCATTGGCATGGGTGGTCGGGCGGTGAGCCTGCTCTCCGGCGGTCTGGACAGCCCCGTTTCCTCCTACATGATCGCCCGCCGGGGCGTGGAGCTGGAAATGGTGCATTTCGTCTCTCCTCCGTACACCTCCCAGCTGGCGCAGGACAAGGTGCTGGAGCTGGCCCGCCTGCTGACGGTGTACTGCGGCCGGATGATCGTTCACATCATCCCCTTCACGGAAATTCAGGAGGAGATCCGCCGCCAGTGTCCTGAGGAGTATTTCACACTCATCATGCGCCGCTTCATGATGCGGCTGGCAGAGGCGGTAGCCCGGAAGTCCCATGCCTCCGCGCTGGTCACAGGCGAATCTCTGGGGCAGGTGGCCAGCCAGACCATCAAGGCGCTGGGGGTCACAGAGGACGTGACGAAGCTGCCCGTCCTGCGTCCTCTTATCGGCACTGACAAGGTGGAGATCATCCGCATGGCCCGCGAGATCGGCACCTACGAAACCTCCATCCTGCCCTATGAGGACTGCTGCACCGTATTTACCCCCCGCCATCCCGCCACCCGGCCAGTACTGGAGGACGTGGTGAAGGCGGAGTCCGTGCTGGATATTGACGGGCTGGTGGCCAAGGCGCTGGAGGGCGAGACCTGGGTGCGGGTGAAGCCCTGATTTTCGTTTGAAAGGAGTGGTCTTGTATGTCCCATACCGCTGAGATCATTGCCGTAGGCACGGAGCTGCTTCTCGGCAACATTGTCAACACCAACGCGCAGGAGATCTCTCAGGCTCTCAGCGGCGTAGGCGTCAACGTGTTCTGGCACACTGTGGTGGGCGACAACCCGGAGCGGCTGCGTCAGGCGCTGGAGATTGCCCGGAAACGGGCGGATATCATCCTCACCACCGGCGGCCTGGGGCCGACCTACGACGATCTCACCAAGCAGACCATCTGCGAGACCTTTGGCAAGCCGCTGGTGCTGCGGGAGGATGTGCTGGAGACGATCCGGGACTACTTTGCCCGGAACGTCCACCTGACCATGCCGGAAAACAACCGCCAGCAGGCGGAGTTCCCGGAGGACTGCACGATTTTCGCAAACCCTGTGGGAACAGCCCCCGGCTGCGCCTTTGAAGCCGATGGCGTCCATGTGCTGATGCTGCCCGGCCCGCCCTTTGAGATGCGGACGATGCTCAAAGACTGGGCGCTCCCCTATCTGCGGGGGCTTTCCAGCGAGGTGATCGTCTCCCATGACATCATGACCTTCGGCTTGGGGGAAAGCCCCATGGAGGAGCTGATGCGGGATCACATCTCCCGGATGGAGAATCCCTCCCTTGCCACCTATGCCAAGCCCAGCGAGGTGCGCCTCCGGGCCACGGCCAAGGCGGCGGACGAAAAAACCGCCGAAGCCATGCTGGCTCCGGTGGTGAAAGAAACCACGGAGTTTCTGGGGGACATCGTATACGGCGTGGACGTGACCAGTCTGGAAGCCGTCTGCATGGCGCATCTAAAGGAAAAGGGCTGGACTTTCGCCACGGCGGAAAGCTGCACCGGCGGTCAGATCGCCGCCCGGATCACGGCGCTGCCCGGTGCGTCCAACGTGTACCGGGGCGGCGTGGTGAGCTACTGGACTGACGTGAAGGCCAGCGTGCTGGGCGTTCCGCGGGAACTGCTGGATACATACGGCGCGGTGTCGGAGCCGTGCGCCCGCTCCATGGCGGAAAATGCCCGCCGGATCACCGGCGCAGACATCGGCTTGTCCGTTACCGGCGTGGCCGGGCCGGATGCCGACGAACGGGGCAACCCCGTGGGGCTGGTCTATGTGGGACTGGCTTCGCCGGAGGGAACGTTCTGCCGGAAGCTGGAGCTGGGAAATCGCCGCCGCGACCGGATTCAGGATCTCTCCGCCAACCATGCCTTCGATATGCTGCGTCGCTGCCTCACCGGCCTGCCGGTGGAACAGGCAGGCCCTGGCAGGCATTTGGAAAAGATGTAAGCGCATAACAGGCCCCGGAAGCCAGACGGCTTCCGGGGCGTGCTTTTTCGGAAGCAGGATTTGTCTATCACTTTTCCGGCCTGAATTTTCTACAGTCTGCGGCAATTTCCCCGGAAAGCAGGATCAGGCACATGAGATTCGGCAGCACCATCAAAGCGTTGGACAGGTCTGCCAGCTGGAGTACGGTTTCCATGGGAAGCACAGCGCCGAAAAAAACCGCCAGACTGTACAGCACCTGGCAGGGACGGACGGCGGCGCGGCCCAGCAGGAAGGAGATCACTGTTTCCGCCTGCACCGCGCAGCCCAGCACGGAGGTGAAGGCAAACAGTCCCAGAGAAACGCTGACGAGCCAGCCTGCCCACGGCCCCAGCACCGTTCCGAAGGCCCGGATGGTCAACGCCGCGCCAGTGAGGGCTTCGCCATGCGCGTCCGGCAGTCCCAGCACGCCGGAGCAGCAGATGGCAAGGCCTGTGACGGTGCAGATCACGGTGGTGTCAAAAAAGACCCCGGTCATGCTGATCAGCCCCTGCCGTACCGGGCTTTCCGTGTCGGCACAGGCGGCGGTCATGGCGGCGGAGCCAAGCCCTGCTTCGTTGGAAAAAACACCTCTGGCGATCCCCCAGCGAATGGCGCTTCGGCGGGTGATCGTCCCCAAAGCGCCGCCCAGCGCCGCTTCCGGCGCAAAGGCGCACCGAAGCATCAGCGTCAGCGCGTCCGGCAGACGGGGCAGATTTCCCAGAATCACCGCCGCACCGCCGCCGATGTACAGCAGCGCCATCACCGGCACCAGCAGTGTGGAGACGTCCGCAATGCGGCGGATGCCACCCAGCAGGATCGTCAGCGCCAGTGCCGCCGCTGTCACCCCTACCTGCCGGCGGGACAGGGAAAATGCGGCGGCGCAGGTGTCTGCCAGCGCGCCGGACTGCGCCATGGCGCCCATGGCAAAGGCCATCAGCAGGGCGAAGAATGCGTAGAGCTTTCCCAGCGGATTTCCTGGCCGGCCCAGCCGTGCCTCCATTACCGCCATGGGGCCGCCCCAGCGGGTGCCGTCGGAACGGATGCGGCGGTACTTTACCGCCAGCATACACTCGGCAAACTTGACGGCCAATCCCAGCGCCGCCGCCAACTCCATCCACACCAGCGCACCCGGCCCGCCGGATACCAGTGCCGCTGCAACGCCTACGATGTTGCCAGTGCCAACCGTGGTGGCCAGCGCCGTCATCAGGGAGCCGAAGGGGGATACGCCGTTGACGCCCTTGCGCCGGGCATCCCGCTCCAGGGACAGCGCCAGCGCCTGCCCCAAATTCCGCTGAGGAAACCCGCCGGTACGCAGCGTCAGCCACGCCCCGGTTCCCAGAATCAGCGCCAGTGTTCCCGGCCCCCAGAGAAATGCGTTCAGCGTTTCCAGCATGGCGCGCCCCCCTTTCGGGACAGTCTATGCAGAAACTGGCCGGTCAAGACGGCAAAGAGCTGCAAAGCTATATAAAAATTCCTCCGCAGCTGCGGAGGAATTTTCGGAAAAGGCCATTTTCTTTTCAAACGCCGCCAAAGTGGAACACAATGCCCACCACGGCAGAAATGCCGATGAAAATGATGGGATGCCACTTCTTCGTAGGCTTTACGAAATTGGTGAACACGATCAGCACTGCCGTCAGAAGCAGTCCCCGGATATTGAGGCTGCCAGCCCAGGAATAGGCTTTCACAAGTGCGCCGCTGACCGTGGAACTGTCAACGTGCAGCAGTACCTGCAATGCCACGTCGATGCAGGCGGCGGCAATCAGGCCGGTGGAGGCAGGGCGCAGGCCGTACAGTGCATTGGACACCAGCCTGCTCTCCCGGAATTTGGCCAGCATGGCCGCCACGATCAGGATCACAATGATGGAGGGCGCTACCTCGCCCACGGTGGCGATCACCGCGCCGGGAACGCCGCAGACGGTAAAGCCCACATAGGTGGCCATGTTGATGCCGATCGGGCCGGGGGTGGACTCCGACACCGCCAGCATATTCATCAGATCCGTCTGGCTGTACCACCCGGTGGAAAGGCCGATGTTTTTCAGAAAAGGCAATGTAGCCATGCCGCCGCCGACGGCGAATAGGCCGGTTTTGAAGAATTCCCAGAAAAGCCGGAGATAGATCATTTTGCAGCGCCTCCCTCCAGATTTTTCAGCACGATGCCCGCCAGCGCCGCCAGCAGGACGAACCAGACCGGGGAGAGACTCAGCAGCGTGCCGCAGGCCATCACCAGCAGGAAAATGACGCAGGTGCGCTTATCAATCACGGATTTTTTCAGCAGCTTGACCACGGCGTTGAAAATCAGCACGCAGACACAGACCTGAATCCCTGCAAAGGCGTTCTGCACCCATGCCAGATCGGAAAAATTGGTGATCAGCCCTGCCAGAATACTGATAATGACCAGAGACGGGAATACAATGCCCAGCGTGGCCAGAATCCCGCCTGCGATTCCTTTCCGCTTCTGGCCGATAAAGGTAGCCGTGTTGACGGCAATGATGCCCGGTGTGCATTGGCCGATGGCGTAGTAGTCCACCAGCTCCTCCTCTGTGGCCCAGTGGCGATCCTCCACGATCTCACGCTGGAGAATGGGCAGCATGGCCATGCCACCGCCGAAGGTCATAACGCCCATTTTGGCGAAGACCAGAAAAAGATCCAGATATTCGTTCATAGCGCGCTCCTTTCCGGGGAATCGGAAAACCAAGTCTGCTTCATTATACCCTTTTCGGGGAAAAAAGCAAGCCCGCCGTGAGGCGGGCCTGTCAGGGCAATGTGCAAAATATTGGCTGGGAATTACTGAATTTTCAGAACGGCTTGCAGGTCGCGGGTCACAGTGCCGTCCTCCAAAAGAAAGCAGGGAGTGCCGATGCCGCCGTTTTCCCGAACATCCGCGTAATCGGGGCTGTCCTGCCGCAGAGCCAGATACACTTTCAAATCGGACAGGCTTACGGACAGATTCCTGAAGTCGATTTCCGCCCCGGCTTCGCTGAGCCGGTTGAGGGCATACAGCGTATCGGGACAGAGATGACTGCCGATCACAGTTACGTTCATGATCAGCTTCGCCTTAAAATGAAAATGGATTGCCGCAGGCCGCCTGCGCTACTGTCAGGGCAGGCGGAGATGCGCCCGCTTCAAAGCATGGCGCAGGGCGATGCACAGTGGGGGCGCCAGAATGATGGCCACCGCGCCGTTGAAAATGGACGCAGGGATCTTCAGCGGCAGAGCTGCGGCAGCTGTGGCTGCGGTGAGGCCGCCCATCAGCAGACCGTCGTAAGCGAAGGACTTGAAGAAGTAGAGAATGTAATAGGCCACGCAGCCCAGCGCGGCGGCAATGGTGCAGCGGCCGTACTTGGGTTCTTCCCGGTCAGCCATGGCAAGACCTGCCGCCAGACCCATGATGCCTTTGGTGATGAGGGTGATCCAGCACTCCGGCGCATAGGCAGGGTTGGTCAGATCGTACAGCGCAGAGCCGACGCCGGAGGCTACGCCGCCCACAGGTCCCAGCAGCAGGCCGGACAGACAGCACATGATGTTGGCCAGCGTGAAGGACGTCCGCCCACCGATGGCAATGGGCATGGTGATCCGCAGATAATTGCTGACAAACACCAGAGCAGTCATCATGCCCAGCATGGTCAGCTTGTTTACATTTCCTTTTTCCTGATTCATGGGAACACTTCCTACGTTTGAGATAGGCTGATTATAGCAGTACAGTGATCCTGTTTCAAATGCCAGTTTTAAAAAATTTAATAAGGCCACATGAGGACAACGCGTGAAACAGCCCCCGCAGTCCATGACTGCGGGGGCTGTGGCTGCCGATCAAGCAGTGAATTCCCGGTGCGTCTGCCGCTTACGCTTTGGGTTCCTCGGACTCAAACACCGCCTTGGCGCTGGCGGCCAGGCCGGCCAGCCCCTGCAGCTCGCTGGGAATGATGATCTTGGTTGCCTTGCCGTCCGCTACCTTGGTCATGGCTTCCAGCGCCTTCAGCTTGACCACCTGATCGTTGGGTGCGGCTTCATTCAGCAGCTTCAAAGCGTCCGCCGTAGCCTGCTGCACCTTCATGATGGCTTCGCTTTCGGCTTCTGCCGCCAGAATCTTGGCGGTCTTTTCCGCCTCAGCTTCCATGATCTTGGCCTGCTTGGCGGCGTCGGCCCGCAGAATGGCGGACTGCTTTTCGCCTTCGGCCACCAGAATCTGGCTCTGCTTCTGGCCTTCGGCCTGCAAAATGGATTCCCGACGTTCCCGCTCCGCCTTCATCTGCTTTTCCATGGCGTTCTGGATCTCCTTGGGCGGGATGATGTTCTTCAGCTCCACACGGTTGACCTTGATGCCCCAGGGGTCGGTGGCCTCGTCCAGAATGGAGCGCATCCGGGAGTTGATGGTGTCGCGGGAGGTCAGGGACTGATCCAGCTCCATGTCGCCGATGATATTCCGGAGGGTGGTGGCCGTCAGGTTCTCGATGGCGTTCATGGGATGCTCCACGCCGTAGGTATACAGCTTGGGATCGGTGATCTGGAAGTAGATCACCGTGTCGATCTGCATGGTCACGTTATCCTTGGTGATGACAGGCTGAGGAGCAAAGTCCGCCACCTGCTCCTTCAGAGAGACTTTCTTGGCAATGCGTTCAATAAAGGGAACTTTCAGGTGCAGCCCCACATTCCAGACCGTGCGGAACGCGCCCAGACGCTCCACCACATAGGCACGGGACTGCTGAACGATGACGATGTTGCTGACTACCAGAATCAAAAGCAGGACAATCAGGATGGTGATAATGATCCATTGCATAATACGTAAACCTCCATTTTTACGGCACAGTCTGCGCGCCTTAGTATGTGTATTCTATCGTATTTTCAGCAGCAATGCAAGACTCTATGCAAAAACTGCGGCAGGGTGCATAAGCCTGTTTACAGGGCGGTGATTTCCCCGGCGTTGGCGCAGGGAACTTCTGCCACGATCAGGGCGGGGCCGTTATAAGCGGCCGCTTCCCGGATGGCGCGCTGGGTTCCGGCCGGATCTGTGAGGATGTTGACGGAGGCCGTATATATCTGTGGAAATACGCGGGCGATGGCTTGCAGATCCATGGCGGGGAACCGCTTGCCGCGGGCGTAGAAACCGCCCTGCATTCCCTTGGGCGAGGCTTTGGAGAGCTGTCCGCCCGTCTGGGCAAAGCAGCGGTTGTTCAGAACGAGGATGTTAATATTTTCGTCCATGGACAGGATGTGCAGCAGGGAACCAACGCCGCTGTCGCCTGCCCAGCCGTCGCCGCCAATGACCCATTCGGACTTCAGAAACACCAGATCCCAGAGGTTTTCCCGAATGAACCGGCAGGTATCCCCCACCAGCCCCTCTTCTGTCAGGTGCTTTTCCACCATGCGCTTCAGGGCTTCCCCGTTGGGATCGCTGATTTCCCGGCGGCTGTCCATCCGGGTTTCCAGCCAGCGGTCGCAGACGGCCTCATCTGCGGCGGACAGTTCCGCCCGCATTTTAGCAATCTGCTCCATGATACCCGCCCTGCTGTGGCGCAGGGAAACATGAACGCCCAGCGCAAAGGCCGCGGAGCCTGTCATCGTGGACAGCGCGGCTACGCTCTGAGCCGTGCCGGCGTGGAATGTGGAGGGCAGCTCCAGCTGGGACGCGGCGCATCCCGGCGTTACCGTCATAACCAGCCGCTCTGACAGCGTATCTGTCAGCAGCCGGAGATAAGCGCCTGCGGCGCAGGCGTCGCAGCGGTCTGTCTCTGTCCCCTCCCGCCGGGAAAGCGGCCCTCTCTGGTCACTGCGGGCCTCGGCCCGTGCCAGATATCTGGGAACCGCACGAAGGCCGCTGTCTGCCAGCGCGGAGGCAAGAGCGGGGTAGAGGAAGGGGCGGTCGCCGGGTGCGCCGACTTCCAGCACTTCGAGCTGTTCTGCCGTATCCGGCAGTACCTGCCGGATCGCGGCGGGATCCAGCGGCCACAGCAGGCGCATTTTCAGAACGCCTACATCGGGATCTTCCATCAGCCACCGTTCCAGCGCCGGAGCCAGATGTGCCGGAACGGCAAGTACCCGTTTGGCATGAGGCGTACCTTCGTAAACGTACATGGGCAGCTTGCTCTCCGGCGTAAGTCTGACGGAAATCCGGTTCAGGGCGTAGAGGCGCGCTTTTGACTCCACCGGCTGCTCCCTGCCTGCAAACTGCATGGAGGAATCGGGATGTTCCGGCAGCAGCGCCCTCTGACGGAAAGCGCGGATGGCGTTCCAGTCCGCCAGCTGCCGGTATGCCTCCCGGCTGTAAAGGGCCACCGGCCGCTCTGGAGTGTTGGCAAAAAGATGTAGCACAGGAATGTTTTCCTCCATGGCTGTCAGATGCGCCAGCAGGCTGATATCATAGGCGCTCTGGGCTTCCGCCGAGGACAGTACTACCGGGAAAGCCTGCATGGCAAGACCTGCACAGGCCCACTCCCGGCGGGTACAGAGCGGTTCGCCGTCATCCCCGGCGGGGACGTGCCAGACCGCCGGCAGGCGTTCCGCTTCGATCCGGCTGATAGAGGACACCATATTGACCAGTCCCTCCGGCGAGGTAAATACCGTGCCATAGTCGCCACCCCGCAGGATTCCGTGGGTGGCGGCGCCTGCTGCGTCATCCGAAGCCACTGTGGCCGCGTGGATCTTCTGGTTGAAAATATTCAGCTTTCCCTCGCTGCTCCAGCGCTCAAAGATTTCGGAAAGCCAGCCCGCACCGGGAGCGGGAAAGGTTCCGGCGGCGTCTGTGTACGCATAAGCAGCCTCGGCTGCCGCCGTCCGCGCCGCCATGGAAATTGGTTCATTTCTCTGGATCATTGTATATACCTCCTCCGAAAAAAACGGCTGACCCGTAATTACGGGTCAGCCGTTAGCGTGCTGAAAAGCGTTATCTCGCCGCTGCGTATGCTTCCGAAACGCAGGAATGGTTCTGAAAGCATGAAGTCTGAATGGCGCAGAGACCTCGCATGGGCTTCCTGCATACGCCCTCCCCTACCGCCGCAGATCGGTGCCGTATGATCGGCAGAATCGTTCGGCTGGCTTCAGGAGTGCATCAGCCCTCAGAAGCATAACCCGCAATGGTGGCAACCATGTCGCTGCCCGGCAGACCCATTGCATCCAGATCTGCTGCCAGAGACTGCTTGGACTCCGTCAGCTTATCCAGAAATTCCTGCTTGGCCTCATCGGTGGGATAGATCACCGTGGTGCCGAAGTTTTCCTCCGCCCATTCCAGAGAGGTGGTCTCCAGCTCGATGCCGTCCTGATAGTTAGCTTCCTCCAGCTCTGTGCGGAGAGCCTCATCGTCAATGATAGCCTTCAGGTCATCCGGCAGCTTTTCGTAGGTGTTCTTGTTCATATAGTAGCCGGGGCCGCTGAGATACCAGAAGTCGATGTAGGTCACATAGTTGCAGACCTCTGCGAAGTTGCAGGACTTCAGTGTTTCGGCTGCGATCATCAGGCCGTCGTACATATTCTTCTGCAGGGAGGAATACACCTCGGACCAGGGGGTATTGACAGGCGTTGCGCCGCAGGCTTCCACAAAGCCGTTCCAGTCAGGTTCGCACCAGATGGTCATGCCGGACATATCTGCGGGGCTGTGAACCTCTTTTTTAGTGGTTAGCAGCTGATACCCGCCGCCGCCGGTGTAGGACTGCGCCAGCACCTTCACGCCGTCGAACTCTTCCATGACCTGCGGATACTGTTCGCAGAAATCATAGGACAGGGAAACCTGACCCTCGGCGGGAATGCCGGCAGTCAGAAGCTTCCACTTTTCGCTGATGTTGAAGCCGTCACTGACGGTACGCTTGGCGTCCGCAATATCAGCAAGGCCTGCCATGAGCTGCTGCATCTCGGCGTTGGAGTCCAGCAGGGAACAGTTGTAGTAGGTGGTAAACTGGATGCGGCCGCCGGACTTTTCTGTGATCTTGGCGCACCACTCATCCCAGTTCTGGGTCATGAAGTTGTCGTTGTTATTTTCCCAGTTGACTTTCAGCTCATAGGTCTGGCCGTTTTCGGCCGTTCCGTTGGAAGCGGGGGTCTTGCTGTCCATATTGGCCGCAGAACCGCCGCAGGCTGCCAGAGACAAAGCCATTGCCGCTGCCAGCGCGGCTGCAAGAATGTTCTTCTTCATCATGATCCTCCCATTCAATTGGTGATTTTGCACCGCAGTTGTTGGACTGCCCACACAATTTCTGGTTAAAAATATAACATTTTTCGTATATGTCGTCAAATGCACGAATGTTATAAGATGCTATAACCAGAGGTTATTGTCATTTCTCAGGCGGGAAGGAAATATCGTATTTCTCCACCCGTTCCTGTACGCCGGAGGCGGAGACCAGATAGATGTTGGAGCAGGGTGCCGTCTCGCCGGTTCGCAGATAGAACTTGGCGTCTTTGGCTCGCCCCCGGAACTCCGGCAGGGATACATATCCAATGTCCTGATGATGCACCATACGCATCAGTTCCTCATGCAGAGGCACATTGGCGGTCTTAACCCCGTCCATCAGCACCATCTCCTGCACCACGACTTCATTGAGACAGGCTTTCAGCACCGGTAGGAAATGCGGTACGCCTGCCGTCAGTGTCAGGTCGATGCGGTGTGCGTCCTTGGGGATGGGAAACCCCATATCGCAGATCACAAAGCTGTCAAAATGGCCGAGACTGGCCAATGCAGCGGACAATTCCGGATTGATGATCCCACTTTTTTTCATGTTATTCTCCTTCTTTCTGAAAAAAACGCATCCGAACCGGATATTTCCGGTCCGGATGCGGTCTTGTTACGCGCAGATCAAACGATGGAATATCCCAGCAGGGCGGGCAGCCACTCGCACAGGGCGGGGAAGGCAACCAGCAGCGCCAGACCCACAAAGTCTGCCAGCAGGAAAGGAATCACGCCCTTGAACACATCTGCCAGAGGCTCTTTGGCAAGGCCCTTCAGGAAGAAAGCAGTCATGCCCATGGGAGGCGTCAGGCCGCCGATGTCGCCCATACGGACGAGGATCACGCCGAACCAGATAGCGGAGTAGCCGCAGGCCTGTACGATGGGCAGGAAGATGCCAACCGTCAGCAGAACCATGGACATACAATCCACGAACATACCCAGAATGATGTACACAATGAGGATGACCACGATCAGCACCAGATTGGGCAGGTGCAGAGCGGACACGGCGTTGGACATTGCGAAAGGCAGGCCGGACAGAGCGATCATCTGCTTCATGACCATGGCGCAGGAGATGACCATGTAGATCATGCCGATCATGCTGCCGGCAGAAGTGAGGATGTTCTTGAACACCTTCAGACTCATCTTCTTCTGGAAGCAGGCAATGATGAAGGCCATGGTAGCGCCCAGAGCGCCGGCCTCAGTGGGCGTGCAGATGCCGATGAGGATGCCGCCCATAACGAACACGATCACGACCAGCAGCGCCCAGACGTCTTTCAGCGCCATCAGCTTTTCCTTAGCGGTGGTCTTGGGGCCGCGGGGGCCGGCGGCGGGATTGATCTTGCACCAGCCGAAGATGACCACGCAGTACAGAGCGGCCATCAGCAGACCGGGAACGATGCCGGAGATCAGCAGGGTGCCGATGGAGGTGCCGGTCATCATGCCGTAGGTAATGAACATGGAGGAGGGTGGGATCAGATCGCCCAGCTCAGAGCCGGCTGCGATGGAACCCAGCGCCATCCGCTTGTTATACTTGTAGCGGGCCATTTCCGGCAGGGCGATGGCGCCGACAGCCATGATGGAGGCCCAGGGGAATGCGGTCACAGCTGCGAACACGGCGCAGGCAATGATGGTGGCAAGGCACAGGCCGCCGGGGAGATGGCCCAGCCATGTCCGGCAGGATGCATACAGCGATGTACCCATGCCGGTTTCCGTGATGATGGTGGCCATGAGGATAAACATGGGCAGCACGGCGTAGTCATAACTGGAGATCATGGAGAACAGCTGGGTGCTTAGAACGGCCACCGTACCGGAGAAGCCATTGAGGAGCAGCAGGCCGAACACGCTGCTGGCCAGCATACTGTAGCAGATCTTAACGCCCATCAGGGACAGGACAAAGAACAGCGCGACACTTGCGACGCCGATCCAACATGCAGTTGTCATGCGTTCTCACCTCCATCCTTGTTTTCAGCAAGCTTCTGCATTTCCTCAAGCTGTTCGCGGTTGCGGATGACCTGTTTGCCCGCAGCGATGCGGAACATATCAATCATCTCGATGACTGCGGCCAGTGTGGTCAGCAGCATTCCCAGCGCATACAGCCAACGGAAAATGTAGGTAGGCAGCTTGGCGGTGGTGGTTGCTTCCAGAACCAGCGTTCTCTGATAAGCGTAGCTGGTCAGAATGTACACGGTGAAGAGCATAATGACCATGGTGACGATACCGGATATACCCTCGCAGAACGCCTGCACGCGGGGCTTGAGGTGGCTGGTGATGATGTCCATGTTGGTGTGGGCACCTTTGATCGTAGCGTAAGGGATCGCAAAGGAGGCCACGCTGGCAGCGCAGAGGCTGCACAGGTCATAGACAAAACGGATGTTGAAGTCCGCTGCTGTACGGGTCAGCATATTGGCGAACATGAAGATCGTAGAGATGCAGAGGAAAACGCCGGAGATCAATGCGAAAGCTGTACCCAGCTTTTCCAGCAATGCGATTTTTCGCAAATCATAATTGTTCATTCAAGTACCTACCTTTAAATTACCGTGGCAGAGAAAGATCTTTGCAGTGTTTACTGATAATCAGCGCTGAGTTCCACGATGCGGTTGAGCAGATCGGTGCCGGGCAGACCCTCGGCGTCCCAAGCTTCCGCCATGCCGTGTTTGGAGTCGTTGAGGATGTCCACGAACTTCTGCTGTTCCTCGTCGCTCAGCTCAATGATGTTGGTGCCGTGGTTCTCCACAGCCCATTCGATTGCGGAAGCTTCGCTCTCCTGTGCGCTGGTGGCCATGTTCTCTTCGATGTAGCCAACAACTTCAGGATCGTCAAAGACGGCCTGAATGTCCTCAGGCAGAGAGTTCCAGGTGTTCAGGTTCATAAAGTGGCCGGGAGCAGCCAGATAGTTCAGGTTGACCATGGTCACGTTGTGGCAGACCTCTGCGAAGTTCACACCCTGAAGGGTCTCAGCGGCGATGAACAGGCCGTCATACATATTCTTCTGCAGGGAGGAGTACACCTCAGACCAGGGGGTGTTGACAGGAGTGGCACCCAGTGCGGTGAAGAAGTCGTTGAAGTCGGCTTCGCACCAGATGACCAGGCCCTTCATGTCGTCAACGGAGTGGACCTCTTTGTTGACGGTCAGCAGCTGATAGGTGCCGCCGTCGAATGCGTCGGCCAGAACCTTCACTTCGGAGACTTCCTTCTGCAGCTCGTCAAACTCATTGAACAACGTCTTGGTCATCTCCACCTGTGCGGGGATCGGAGTACCGAGCGTCAGGCCCTTCCACTTTTCCAGAATCTTGAAGCCGTCAGAGGCATATTTGTGCATATCCGCGATGTCGGCAATGCCGGCTTTCAGCTGGGCATACTCGCCGTTGGGATCCAGCAGGGTGCTGTCATAATAGAACTGGAACGTCACACGGCCGTCGGTCTTTTCGGTGATCATATTCGCCCACTCACGCCACAGCACGCTCTGGCGGAGGCCTTCGCTGCCTTCGATGCTGAACTTGAGATTGTAGGTTTTCTGGCTGTCATCGCCGGAGGAAGCGCTGTTGGATGTGTCGCCGGAGGAAGCGGAACCGCCGCAGGCGGTCAGGGACAGTGCCAGGAGCATTGCCAATGCAAAGGACAAAATCTTTTTCATAGGTTGCGTCTCCTTTAAGTTAAGTCGTGTTCAAGGCCAGTGCGCGCCGCCTTGCCCTGGATTTGTATTTATTTTATCAATACAATTTCTCTAATTCCAATTCCACGCAGTTATAAGGGCGCATATCTATTTTCTATAGCTTCCCAAAACGGTTCCAAAGCTGGCTTTATTGCACAATTTGGAAATGTGTTTTTGAACTTTTTGCACAATATTCAGACGAAAAAATATGTTTCTTCGCATTGCTACAAAAATAACGTCCGATTTTTGTCAAACTTCCACAGAACCCGGCCTCACAGAGAATTCACGCTTCAGGTCTCCGGGGATCCGGGAAGAAAGCCTGCATGGCGGACAGATCCCGTGCCGCACGCTCTGCCAGATCGCCGCCTTGCAGGCACAGAGGTTCCAGATAATAGTAGTTCTCGGAGATCATCCATGTATCCCGGAATCCAAGCTGGCGAATCAGCGCCGCAGAGGTTTCAAGACCGGCGTCTCCCTGTCCCAGCGGTGTGCAGCCCCGCTCCCCTTTGCGGAACAGGTCTTTTCGGCTGTCTTTCCAGTGGAAGTGGCGGATGCGCTCCCGCCCGAACGCCTGAATCTGCTCCTGCGGATCGCCTGTGCCGAAGCGGAGGGGGTTCAGCAGATCCATGCAGACCATGACCTCCGGGCCGGCTTTGTCCAGAATCCGCTGGATATCCGGCAGGGGCAGGGCGGATTCCATGGCGATGACCACGCCGCTGTCCGCCGCCAGCTGCCGGGCATACCGCAAATGCTCCACGGCATTGGCCTCCGCCTCCGCGTCCGGCGCGTCCACCGTGATGACCACATCCTCCACACCCAGCGTCCTGCACGCGGCAAAGCCATGCTCCAGACTTTCTCTGGCCCATGCGCCTTCCTGCGTTTCGGCGGCATAGTTCATCGTCCCCTCCGCCAGAAGCGCCCCAAGGTTCAGCGAGTGCAGCCGTACATGGCAGGCTTCCGCGCTTTCCCGGTAAGCGGCGCAAACCCGTGGATCGTTCAAGGGAAAGCCCATCCGGCGGCCGCCGGCTTCCCCCACCTGCATTCCTTCATATCCCGCCGCTGCCGCCAGCTGAATTGCCAGCGGGCCGGAGACCGGAAAGGACCATTCGCAAACTCCGAAGTGCTGCGTCATAAATACCTCCTCATTTTCAGGTGCTCCCGCTTGCAATGAAAGCGCTTGCAAGAACACAGTATATCAGTTGGGCGTTTCCGTGGCAATGTATATTGCGGCAAAGTTTTCACAATCAGCCCTCTTTTCGGCTTCCGCCCATACGGAAAAAGCCTGCCGAAATACTGCTCCGGCAGGCTTTTTTTCAGAAGGCGGTCAGGCGCCGAATTTCCTCTTCAGACATGGCTGCGCGGGGGCCAACCACCCGGCTGCCCACTTCAATGACCAGTCCCAGCTGCTCCCTCAGGTCAAAATAGGCGCAGTTGCGGCCCAGGTGATCCAGGTCGTAAAAGGGCGCGACCTTCCAGTCTTCTTTCAGTGCGCGGATCCCGTTGGCGCGATCCGCCAGACGCACATTCAGGTGGTGGATCCCCGGCCCATGTTCCCGCAGGAAGTCTGTCATGGGATTTTTTTCCGTCGGGTCAGCAGGTGCGAACATCTCAATGTCCATGCCGCCCATAAAGAAATTGTATTGCCGGTAATGGAAGGAGGAGACCTCCTGCCCCTGATAGTACACATTTTGCAGCCGACCGGACTGAAAGGCTTCCAGAGAGTCCGAGTAGGACAGGCTCTCCTCGTCAAACCCCAGTAATCTGCGGGTTTGTTCCAGTCCCTGTTCCAGATCCTCCACCACGACGGCCACCTGACAAACCAGATCGAATTTCAGCTTTTCCATAGGCCGGCTCAGTCAGTACCGTAAACGGCGTGCAGAGATTCCAGATCCTTCCGGGCGGCAGACACATAGTCATAGCCCTGTTCCAGAATGTTGGCGCGGAAATAGAAATTCTCAGAAACGATCCAGCCGTGGAACCCAATATCCTTGACAGCCTGTGCGGATTCCCGGAAGTAGGTATCGCCGGTTCCCATCAGCACAATGGGCGTTTCCACGCTGAGGAAGCCGTCCTCGTTGACCTGGGACTCCTTGATGTGGAAATGCTCCATCCGATCCTTGCCCAGCGCCCGGATCATATCGGGGGGATAGCCTGTGCCGTACATGACCGGATTGTGGGCGTCAAAGCACAGCGTGAGCTTGCCGTCCAACGCATCTAGAAAACGGAAATGGTCTTCCAGAGACATATCGGTTTCCATGCCGATCCGAATTCCGTATTCCTCACCGACCTGCACGGCGTATTTGGCCACGTCAAACACACGCTGTTTTTTTGCGGCGTTGTTCATACGCATCCCGTCGATAATGACGCTGGGGATTCCCATCTGGCTGGCGGCGATCACGCCGTTTTTGATGCTCTCCAGACAGGTCTGCCCCTCCAGCGTGTCCAAGCGGCTGCGGTAATAGCACTGATGCCCCAGCGTGTAGAGGTGAATCTGCGGAAATTCAATGTGATTCTCCGCGCCGGCCTGCAAATAGTACTCCTGTACCCGCTTATCCAGCAGCGGATAAGCGTGCATGGAGCCGCCGCCGTCGCCCAGCTGCATTCCGTCGAATCCCGCCTGACCGGCCATCTGAACTGCCAGCTCGCCCCAGCAGGGGAAGCTCCACTCGCAGGCCGCAAATTTGAATTGAGACATATCCGTTCCCTCCTTTCAGCCGTTGAACGCCTGTTCCAGCGTTTCCAGATCCCGCTTTGCCAGTTGCGAAAAGCTGCCCAGTTCTGCCAGATCCTGACTGTAATAGGGCGTTTCCGAAACGATCCAGCCGGTGTAGCCGCTCTCCCGGATGGCGGCAGCGCAGGCGGCAAAACCTGCGTCTCCCTGTCCCAGCAGCGTGTTGCGGCTTTCCTCCTTCACCACGAAGCCCTCGTCCGTTTTGGCCATATCCCGGACACGGAAGCAGGCCACCTGCTCCGGCTTCAGACTCCGAATCAGCGCCGGCGCGTCTCCGGTCGCGTAGAAAGTGGGGTCAATGGTATTAAAATTCAGCTTCAGCTTGCCGTCCAGCTTTTCCAGAATTTCCAGCTGCCGGGACAGCAGCGTGTCCATGGAAGCGGCTACCTGTACGCCGAATTCCTCGCCTACCTCCACCGCATAGCGCAGCTTCTCGAAGGCGTAGGTATGCTGCCCCACGCCGAACATACCGTTGGCAGGGATCGTCACCAGAGGAATACCCATTTCGCTGGCTGCCTTGACGGCATTGCGGATCGTTTCCCGGCACTGCTGTCCCTGAGGCGTGCGGTCGGCGAATTTGATGAAGCCCTGATGATCCAGCAGATAGAGATAGATGCCGGTCAGCTGGATCCCGGTTTTTTCAGCAGCCTCCAGATAATACTTCTGAACAGTCGGATCCGTCAGCGGGAAAGAATCCTTCCGGCGCAGATCCAGACCGAAGCGTTCATACTCTACAAATCCGTTATTCTTGGGATGGGGCTGCAAATAGCCGCCGCCGTCTGTGATCTGGATTCCCGTAAAGCCCGCGTCCTTTGCCATTTCCATGGCAAGGCGGCCCCAGATGGGGAAGCAGTACTCACTGGCGCTGAATTGGTAACTGCTCATAATATTCCTCCTGATTGTATTACCTGCCCTCGCTGGAGCCGTTGGGTTCGATGATGATTTTCACACATTCGGGGTCGCTGAGATTCCGATCCAGCGCCTCAAAATACTGTTCGATGGGATAAACGGCGGAGATGGTCAGCTCCGGTTGCACCCGGCCAGCGGACATGGAGCGCAGCACCTGCCCGAAGCTGTGGTGCTGGAAGGTGGAGCCGAGATAGGTCAGATCCCGGCTGGCAAACATGGCCATGTTGATGGACACGTCTTTTTTCTCCGTTACGGCAAAGGAGTAGTTCAGGAAGCGGCCCTTTTTCTTCAGCAGAGGTAGGCTTTCCTCAATCAGCTGGGCGTCGCCAATGGCGTCAATAATGACGTCGAAACCGCGGGGGAAACGCTCCTTCAGAACGGCCTCATGCTTGCTGTGGTCGTTCCGATCCACAAGAACTGTTTCAATCCCCAGAGACGCCGCCTTCTCCAGTTTGGCGGGTACGGAGTCAAGCACGGTGACAGAGGCTGCGGCCGTATGCTTTGCCAGCATACTCATCAGCATACCGCTGGTGCCGCAGCCGAGGATCAGCACATCGTCCGCTTGCTGGATCTGGCTGCGGTCGATGCAGTGATAGCAACAGCCCACCAGTTCGGACAGCGCCGCAGCCCGCAGGGAGACGTTATCCGGCACTGCATAGACGTGGGTCTCCGGCGCTACCGCCAGCTCCGCAAAGCCGCCGTTGATGTTCTGTCCCATCGCCCGGTAATCCTCGCAGAGAGCAAATTCGCCCCGCTGGCAGAAATAGCAGGTACCGCAGGGGGCACCGTTATCTACTGCCACGCGGTCGCCGGGTTTGAAGTGTTTTACGCCGCTGCCCACTTTTTCCACGATCCCGGAGAACTCATGGCCGGGAATCACCGGGTAAACGCCCATCATGGACGTGCCGTTGTCGTGACGGGAATCTGCGGGTTTGCAGATTCCACAGGCCATGACCCGAACCAGAACTTCGTTTTCGCCGCATACAGGTGCGGGTACATCGCAGACGCTGGCATGGGCTCTGCCGCCCTTTTTATAAAGAACCGCCTTCATATGATTTCCTTTCCGCAGCCGCCCGGAGCATCTTCCGCCGCAGCTGCCGCTTATGATTGTAAAAGCGTCCGCCGTGAAGGGCCTCCCCTCACGACGGACGCCGCTGGTCAGTAATGAATTTCTCAGCCCTCGAAGAAGCGGCGGGGATTTTCAATGGTCAGATTCCACAGGTATTCCGGGTCTACGCCCATCTCTGCCAGTTTCGGGAACACGTGCTTCTTGATGAACAGGAAGCGGTCCGGGCACTGCTGCGCCACAAAGTCCAGTACTTCGGGTGTCTGCGCGTCGAACAGGGTGGAGGTGGACATGAAATCATGGGAGAACAGCATCCGATCCCCCATGCCCGCGTCCAGCATGGTTTTGATAAACTTGATCCGTGTGTCGGTGGCCACGGCGTAGGAACCGGGGAGCAGCACGATGGGCAGGCGGTCGATCCCCAGCCAGACGCCCTGATCGTAGATCCACTTCACAAAATCCAGATCGGTAGTTTCAGGAATATGGCCTACCACCACGTTGTTCATGTCAACGCCGCACTCCTTGAGGATCTGGAGCTGATAGCGGGGAGTCTCCGTGGGGCAGTAGGTATGCAGCATGATTTTCTTCCCGGTTTCCTTCTGCGCCATGCCCACGGCCCGATGGGTCTTGACTTTCCATTCCGTGGGGCCTTCCTTGTCCATGGCGGCCTTGAGGATCCCAGCCTTGATGTCTGTGCCGTCACAGCCGATGGTCAGATCGTCCACAAAGCACTGCGCCCACTGCTCTGCCGTGGTGGGGCCGACATAGGGCGGCTCACCGCCCCACCAGCCGGTGGTGGCGATGATATTCACGCCGGTAACCTCGCTGACGCGCTTGAGCACCCGAACGTCACGGCCCAGGCAGACAGGGGTGGCGTCCACCACGGTCATGATGCCGTTTTCCTTCATGGTGTTCAGGTCGCGGATGATCCGCTCCTCATAATCGGACACATAGAACTGGGGATAATGGGTGGCAATGCCCATGCTGGAGGTACAGATATGTTCGTGCATCAAAACGGAGTGCAGCTGGTCGGTGGCTACTGCACCTCTGACAGTTTCAACAGTTTTCATATTTTATCGTCCTATTCTGCCGCCATGTGCGGCTAAAAATCGTCTGAATCCACTGTTTCCGCCAAAACGGAAAAGCGGCTCAAAAACGCGCGGCGCGGGCGGAAATCCCGTGCGCCGCATATTTTTGCTGCTGTCCTTACTGAGCAGACCACTCTGCCACGGTGTTTACCATCTCCGTGCCGGGCAGGCCCTGATCATCCAGCTTCTTGGCCAGCGTACCCTTGGCCTGCGTCAGCAGATCCAGGAACTGCTGGCGTGCTTCGTCCGTCGGCTCTACCACGGTGGTACCATACTTCTCCTGCGCCCATGCGATGGAGGAAGCTTCCAGATTGAAGCCGTCGTCATGGTTGGCGGCTTCCAGCGTGGCGATCAGTTCGGGATCGGTGATGATGGCCTGCAGATCCTCAGGCAGAGAATTCCAGGTGTTCATGTTCATCAGGTGGCCCGGACCGCTCATATAGCAGAAGTCGATCATGGTGATATATTTGCAGACCTCGGCGAAGTTGCAGGACTGCAGCGTCTCGGCAGCGATCATCAGGCCGTCATACATATTTTTCTGGAGGGAGGAGTACACCTCGGAGAAGGGGGTATTCACGGGAGTCGCGCCGCAGGCCATGATGAAGTCGTTCCAGTCGGCCTCGCACCAGATGGTCATGCCGGCCATATCCGCAGGGCTGTTGATGGGCTTTTTCACGGTCAGCAGGTCATAGGCGCCGCCGCCGGAATAGGTGTGGGCGAGGATTTTCACGTTCTTGAATTCATCGGCTATTTCGGGGAACTCATCCAGAAACTGATAGGACAGGGACACCTGCTGATCGGCGGGGATACCAGCGGTAAGCAGCTTCCAGTTTTCGCTGATGACAAAGCCGTCGCTGGCGTAGCGGTGTACGTCGCAGATGTCGGCAATGCCGGCGACCAGCTGCTGATACTGGGCGTTGGGATCGACCAGCGTATTGTCATAGTAGAACTGGAAATCCAGACGGCCGTTGGACTTCTCCTTGACGGCCTCTGCCCATTCCCGCCAGTTTTCTGCCATAAAGTTGCTCTCGGAGGGTTCCAGACTTACCTTGAGCTTATATACCTTGTCAGCGGAACCGTCGCCGGAAGCGCTGCCGGAGTCGGTAGCTGCGCTGGAGGAGCCGCCGCAGGCGGCCAGTGACAACGCCATAGCCAGTGCCAGAACAAATGCAAATGCCTTTTTCATGTTATACCTCTCCATTTAATCTGCCTGAGCAGTCGTTTTTTTGTTGCAGCGATCAATAATCCCCGAAGGCGGCCTTCAGCGTTTCCACATCCCACTTGGCGGAGGACACATAGTCCATGCCGTTTTCGTTGAGGTTCCGGCGGTTGTAGAAGGTCTCGGAGATGATCCAGCCCTCATAATCAATATCCTTAATGGCCTGAACCGCTTCCTTGAAGTGGGTGCTGCCCTCGCCCAGCAGGACGATGGGTGCGGTCTCCTTGGTGATGAAGCCCTCGGCGTCCGCCAGGGATTCCTTCATGTGGAAGTGGTCGATGCGCTCCTTGCCCAGAGCCCGGATCATATCGGGGGGATAGCCCGTGCCGTACATGACGGGGTTATGGGTGTCAAAGCACAGCTTCAGCTTGCCGTCAAACTTGTCCAGGAACTGGAAGTGATCCTCCAGACGGATATCGGTCTCCATGGCGATCTGCACGCCGTAGTCCTCGGCCACCTTCACAGCGTACTGGTACATCTGGTAGACGTGCTTGTACTGGGCCGCACCGTACATTCGCATTCCCTCGATCATCACCACGGGGATACCCATCTCACTGGCGGCAATGATGCCGTTCTTGATGCTCTCCATGCACTCCCGGCCCTCCGGGGAGTTCTGGCTGAAGCGGATATAGCTCTGGCGAACCAGCGTATACAGGTGGATGGATTGCAGGGTGATGCCGTACTTGGCGGCAGTCTCTAAATAGCTGTCCTGCACCCGCTTGTTATTCAGGGGGTAGGCGTTGGTGGAGCCGCCGGCGTCTGCCAGCTGCATACCGGTGAAACCGGCTTCATGGGCCATCTGCAATGCCAGAGGTCCCCAGCAGGGGAAGCTGAACTCGCAGACGCCGAATTTAACACGGGACATCAGTGTTTCCTCCTTATTGACTGTTAAAATTCAGGCTGAACCATGGCGTGAATAACCTTTTTATCACCCACCAGAGCCATGCCCTCCTCCACCTGCTCCAGTGGCAGTGTGACGGAGGAGAATTCCTCAAAGGGATATTTGTGCTGGAACTTGTCCAGAAACAGCAGAGACTTATGCAGGTACTCCGGCAGATAGCGGGCAACGCCCGTGACCTCCAGACTTTTGCGGGTAATATAGCCGGGATGCAGCTTTGCCTCCGCAGCCACGGTGTTGGTGCCAATGATGACATACCGTCCCATGGGAGCCAGATGGTGCAGGCCCTCTTCCACAGCGGCGGCAACGCCGGTGACTTCAATGGCCATGTCGGGACCGCGGCCGTCGGTCAGCTCCTTGACAGCCTTTTCCCGCTCCTCCAGCGTGGGGCAGTCCGCCATGCTGACCACATGATCCGCACCGAAACGCTTGGCCATTTCCAGACGCTCTGCTACGCTGTCAATGACGATGGTGGTCAGCCCCAGCTCCTTGCCGATGGCCGCAGCGTACAGTCCCATGCTGCCAGCGCCCTGAATGAGAACGGTCTCTCCGGCCACGGGCTTCAGATGCTCCAGACCGTAATAGATCTGGGAGAAGCGGCAGTTGGCGCCTGCCGCCAGAGAATCAGGCAGGGTGTCGGGAACCTTATAGAAATGCTGCTTGGGGAATACATAGTAGTGGGTTGCGAAGGTGCCGGTAAAATAGGGCGCCTGCTCCGGGGACATACCCAGATGGATATAGGCGTTTTCGCACTGGTCATAGCGGCCCTTTTTGCAGGCGCGGCACTCGCCGCAGGTGATGTAGTAGGCGGCGACGATGCGATCGCCGGGCTGTACCGGCTGGCCGGCGTAGTCCGTTGTCACGCCTTCGCCCAGCTTTTCGATGCGGCCTACGAACTCGTGACCCTGACAGCTTTTGGTCGCGCCCACGCCCAGAGAGGGGCCGCCCTTCCAGTTTTTCACGTCGGAGCCGCAGATGTTGCTGCTGAGGACCCGCACCAGCATGGCGCCGGGTTCCGGCTCCGGGAGGGCGTGCTCCATGAATTTCATTTTGCCGCCTTTCAGGTAGGCAATTTTTCCGTTCATTCCGCTTCCTCCTTACTTGCGCTGCATATTGGTGTTCTGAGCTGCCTGCATGGCGCGGGTGCCGCTGTAGCCGCCGTCCACCGGCAGGATCTGCGCCGTGATCTGGCGTGCCTCGTCGGAAGCAAGGAACAGGCAGGCGTTAGCGATGTCCTGCGCCACCGTGATGCGCTTGGTGGGCGTGATGCCGAGGAAATTCTCGTCAATGGTGGCAGGCACATGGCCGTTGTTGTTGGTGCGGGTAAAGCCGGGCAGCACGCAGTTGGCGGTAATCCCGTAGGGGCCGATCTCCAGCGCCATGGCCTTGGTGAAGGCGATGATGCCCGCCTTGGTGGCGGCGTAGATGGTGGAGTTGCGTTCGCCCTGCAGCGCTGCGGTGGAGGAGATGTTGATGATCCGGCCGCCGTTGCCCTGCTCGATCATCTGCTTTGCCGCCAGCTGGGACATGAAGTAAGTACCCCGCAGGTTCAGGTTGACGGAACGATCAAAGGACGCGGCATCCGTTTCCAGAAATGAGGACTTGCAGCCCCAGCCTGCGTTGTTGATAACGATATCCACCTTGCCGAAAGCCGCCAGCGTCTTTTCGAGGACAGAGGCCCGTCCCTCCTCAGAGGTAAGGTCTGCCGCCACGGCGATGGCCGTGCCGCCCAGATCCCGGATCTCCTGCGCGGTCTTTTCCGCGGCTTCCGCATTGCTGCCCACAACGGCTACGGACGCGCCTTCCCGCGCGAACGTGGTGGAAATGGCGTAGCCGATGCCCTTGCTGCCGCCAGCAATGATGGCGGCTTTTCCTTCTAATCTGCCCATGTTTTGTATGCTCCTCTCAATTATCGGTTATCCTCGTGTGTCTTATAGTATTCTTCGGCCATGGGGCCAACCACCATATCGCCGATCTCAGCGATAAAGCCGAACGTATCCCGCCAGTCGTAGAATTCAAACTCCTTGCCCCGCATCTTGCCGCCGGTGAGGGTCACAACGCCTTGCTCCTGCATCTTCCGATCCAGCAGGCCGCGGTCCTTCATCTTGATATTGATGTGATGGATGCCCTGCCCGTGCTCCAGCAGCCAATCGGAAAAGGGATCGCCGCCGGTCTGGTTCATGGGTTCCACATACTCAAGGTCAACGCCGCCAAAATTCAGGCGGGCCGTTTTGATATAGAACTCGGCGGGCTTGCCGTTGTAGGACGCATCGGTGAACACACCCTGCTCCGCCATGTCCTTTGTCGTTTTGATCTGGATGCTGTCTGTGTCGATTTCGAAGCAGTCCTTCAGCTTTTTCAGAGTCTCGTCCACACTGCGGACCACGACGCCTACCTGAAAGACTGCTTCCGGAATGGCTTTATCTTCCATCAGCACTTCCTCCTCTTGTCATATTTGCCGGATAACCCGGTGAACCGGCTTTGTTTCATGTACAGTATACCGTTGAAATCCGCAAAAGTATAATAGCTATTCTTCACGGCCTCCTATTCCCGATGGTTATACGACTCTTTCTTGATTTCTATAATTTCCGGGAATACGCAGGTATGCCCGATGTGTATTGGAATTGTGGCGGGAAATTGCCTATGATAGAAAGCAAGATAGAGGGCTGCCGTTTTTGGCGGACTTTTGAGATGACCAAGGAGGAATTGCATATGGCAGAGCTTTCTTTGCTGCTGGAATTTTACGAAAATATGTATAAGAGCCGCCGCTTCGACGAGCGTCTCTGGGAGGCCTACACCACCGGCAAGCCTCTGGGCATGACCCATCTGGGCATTGGCGAGGAGGCCGTGGGTACCGGCACCATGAAGGTGTTCCGTCCCACTGATATCGTCTGCCCCCATCACCGCTCCCACGCCCATCAGCTGATGCGGGGCTGCAATCTGAAGACCCTGCTCTCCGAGACTCTGCTCAAGTCCACCGGCGTCTGCATGGGCAAGGCCGGCGAGGCGCATTTCATGGACGTGTCCAAGAACCTGTACGTTCTGGGCGGCACCCTCGGCCCCTGCTTCACCGTGCCTGTGGGCTTTGCCTATAACTTCAAGCATGAGGGCAAGGGCAACATCGCCGTGGCTTATTCCGGCGACGGCTGCACCTGCGAAGGCCCCTTTTATGAGGGCATGAACATGGCTGCCGCCTTCAAGTTGCCCCTGCTGATGATTATCCAGAACAACTTCTTCGCCATTTCCGAGGACTTCCGGAAGATGACCGGCCTCCAGAGCCTCAGCACCCGTGCCGCAGGCTTCGGCATCCCCGGCGTCACCGTGGAAAACGGCAACGACGTGGAAGCGGTCTACAACGCCACCAAGGCAGCTGCCGATTACGTCCGCGCCGGCAACGGCCCCATGATTCTGGAGATCAAGACCTGGCGTCAGATGGGTCACGCGCCCAACGAGGCCGGTACCAAGTACAAGGATCCTGATGAGCAGGCCATGTGGATGAAGCGGGATCCCATCAAGCTGCTGACCGCCAAGCTCACGGAGCAGTACAACGTGACGGAAGAAACGCTGGCTGAGATCCAGAAGAAGGTCGAGCAGGAGCTGGACGAGGCCTGGGCCTATGCAGAAGCGGCTCCCTACTCCCAGCCGGAAGTGGCTATGGAGCATATCTACGCTGAGTGCTGAGACGGAAAGGAGCTGGAATCATGGAAACGAAAAAGATGACATATATGCAGGCGGTTCGTCTGGCACTGGACGAGGAGTTCGCCCGCGACGAAAAGGTTATTATGATGGGTCAGGACATCGGCATTTTAGGCGGCGCCTACGGTGTCACCGGCGACCTGTATCATAAGTACGGCCCTGACCGGGTCATCGACGCCCCTCTGGCGGAAAACGCCATCGTGGGCTTCGGCATCGGCACCGCCATGACCGGCTGGCGGCCCATCATCGACATCATGAAGATGGACTTCAGTCTGGTGTGCGTGGATCCTATTGTAAACCATCTGGCCAAATACCGCTATATGTCCGGCGGGCAGATCAAGTCCATGCCTGCCGTGGTCCGCACCGCCATCGGCGGCGGCACCCGCAGCGGCCCGCACCACAGCTATTCCCTGCACCACCTGTTTGCCGGCTTCCCCGGCCTGAAGGTGGTCTGCGCCTCCACCGCCACGGACGCCAAGGGCCTGCTGAAGTCCGCCATCCGGGACAATGACCCCGTGCTGTTTCTGGAGGAGACCGCCGCTTACCGCATAAAGGAAGAAGTACCTCTGGATCCCGATTTCCTGATCCCTCTGGGCAAGAGTAAGGTGGTCAGCGAGGGCGAGGATCTGACGGTCGTCACCTTCGGCACCTCCGCCCTGAAGGCCACCAAGGCCCTGCCCATTCTGGAAGAGGCCGGCGTGCATATTCAGCTCATCGATCTGCGGAGCCTGCGTCCTCTGGATCTGGATCCCGTCATTGAATCCGCCAAGCGCACCGGCAAGGTGCTGGTGGTAGACGAGTACACCGAGACTTACGGCATCAGCGGCGAGATCGCCTTCCAGGTGACGGAGCAGTGCTACAAGGACCTGAAGATGCCTGTCCAGCGCATGACGCTGCCGGAGACCATCATCCCTGCAGGCCCCGTTATGGAGGACTGGGTTATGCTGTCCCCCCAGAAGATCGCCGACCGCATCATTGGGATCGTCAAGGGCTGATCAAATCTGTTTCCCCTGCGGCACAGCGGAATTTTCCTCCCTTCCCGCTGTGCTGCCTGCAATATACAACAACAAAAATTTATTTTAGAGGTGTTTTATTATGGCAAAGGTTATCGTTATGCCCAAGATGGGCGAAGCAATGGAAGAGGGTCAGATCACGGAGTGGCTGGTCAAGGAAGGCGACAAGGTTGCCAAGAACCAGTCTCTGTTCGAGCTGATGACCGACAAGACCACCATGGAGTTCCCCTGCCCTGAGGATGCCACTGTGCTGAAGATCATGGGCGAGGTCGAGGAGGATTATCCCTGCGGCACCCCCATCGCCATCATCGGCGAGCCGGGTGAGGACATTTCCGGCTTGGTCTGATCGCGGGAGCGAAGCGCATATGGAAATCTCTCAGACCATCCCTTATAAGGGAATTCGCAAAATGATCGGCAAGCGCATGGAGGTCAGCGGCGCCTATCCCATGACCTATCAGGGTATGTATGTGGATGTCACGGATCTGCTGGCCTTCCGCAAGAAAGTCAACGCGGAGACCGGCGCAGGCCTGACGGTCAATGACTTCATTGTAAAGGCCGTCAGCATCGCCCTGCAGCGCACGCCCCTCATGAATTCCGCGTTTAACGAGGACATGACCCAGATCCAGGTGTACGGCAACTACAACATCAGCGTCATGACCGCCTCCGACAAGGGCCTGGTGGCCCCCGTCATCAAGGAGACCGAGAAAAAGACCATCTACCAGATCTCTGCGGAGATGAAGGAGATGATCGAAAAGGCCAACGCCGGAAAGCTGATGCCCGACGATTATGCCGGCGGCACCTTCGGTGTTACCAATCTGGGCAAGCTGAACTCCTACGACTCAGTTCCCCTGCCCCAGCCTCCCCAGCCCGCCATCATGGCGGCCTGCACGGCCAAGAAAATGGCTGTGGTTGTGGAAAAGGACGGCGAGGATGTCATCGTTCCCCGGATGATGATGAAGCTGGTCATCGGCGGCGATCACCGGATTCTGGACGGCACGCCGCTGGCAGCTTTCCTCAACGACATGAAGAAGCTGCTGGAGGATCCGGAAGCTCTGGTAAAATAAAAACAGACCTCTGGGCTGCTTAAACAGTCCAGAGGTTTTTCAAAAGGAGGACCCTTATGAAGCTGTATGTACTGGATCTGGGGAAAATCGACATGATGGGAGACAACCCCGTTACCAAGGACGAGGGCGAGAACCCCGCTATCCCCATCCACGCGTTCCTGCTGGATACTCCGGCAGGCTATGTGCTGTTCGATACCGGCTGCCACCCGCAGGCCATGGAGGGCGCATGGCCTAAGGAGCTGTGCGGCAATCCCTATGTTCCCGGCGAACACGGCAGCGTGCCGGAACGGCTGGCAGAGCTGGGAATCCAGCCGGAGGAGATCTCCGCCGTGGTGCTGTCCCACCTGCATCTGGACCACGCCGGCGGTGCCCATTTCTTCCCGCAGGCCAAGATCTATGTCCAGCAGGAAGAACTGGAACACGTGATGGCTGATCAGAAAAACGGCACCCTCAGCGTATTCCACCAGAAGTGCGATCTGGACAACTGGGAGCAGGCGCATTTGCAGTGGGTACCCGTTCCCGCCGGTGTGCGGGAAGTTCCCCTCTGCCCCGGTGTTACCATTGTGAACCTTGGCCCCGGCCATTCCTACGGGATGCTGGGAATGTTGGTGGAGCTGGAATCCGGCAATTACCTGCTGGCGGCGGACGCCATCTACTCCCGCGCCCACTATGAGCCGGTGCCGCAGCTCTCCGGCGTGGTCTATGACGAGAAGGGCTATTTTGACACCATGGAGTTCCTGCGGCGGTATGCCGCGGAGCATCACGCGGAATTGCTTTTCGGCCATGACATGAAGCAGTTCCAGTCCCTGAAAAAGTCCACGGAGGGGTACTATCAGTAAGATCCCTCCTGCCGCCCTTGCAGGGACGGCATTGCCGGACACCTTGAAGTGTCCGGCGGACAGCGAACTGCTCAGCAGATCCGCAAACCGCTGCGGATCTTCGCAAAAACCGGGACGGCCATCCGTCCCGGTTTTTCTGTTATTCTGCGCCTTCGGATTCCGGCGGCACCACAATGGTGGTGGGCGTTTCAGACTCCGCCGGCGGCGTGGAGGGTTCTGTCGTTGGCGTCTCCGATTCTGCCGGAGTGGTGGAAGGGTTGGATGCGGGCGTATCCGCCGGGGTACTGCCGGGCTGGACGGCAGGCCCCCGCAGAATCACCTTATTGCGGGACTTGTAGTCACTGGAGGCTTCAAAATTGCTGGAGATCAGGTTGCCGTTGGCGTCGTACACGCTGCGGTAGGTTTTCCACTTGGAGCCGGTGTAAGGCGTGGTTTTGACCTTCTCCGTACCGGGAGCCAGCGTATTGTCATCCTCGTAAACCACCTCATAATTGACGGTGGACAGCTTCTTGTTGGTCATTTTCACATGGGTGCCGTTTACATTGGTTCCCAAAATCTTCACGGTGAGGTATCCGCCGCTGTAGCTGGTGACGATCTTAATGGGGTAGAGCGTATCGTTGGTGAACTTGTAATCCGGGCCGCCCCAGGAAACAGTGGCGTCCATGCCGGGAGAGATGTAGGCGGGGATATAGCGGTGGGCATAGCGCTCCGTGATCTCCAAATTGCTCATCAGGCAGGCAAGGTACAGGGTGGAGGAGGTCTGGCAGATGCCGCCGCCCACCTCGTCCACGGTCTCGCCCTTGACATAGGCGGGGGCAGGCTTGTAGCCGCGGGCCTCCGTCCGCTGTCCCACCGTCTGGTTATAGGAGAAGGTATCGCCGCTGTTGAGGACAATGCCGTTAATGCTCTTGGCAGAGCGCTTCACGTTGCCGATCCGCCCGGCGGAGCCGGAAACATGGGTTCTGGCCTCCCCCAAAACGTCCCGGAACAGGACGGCTTTCAGCTGACTGGCTGTGACCTCCGGCTCCTCAATGGTGGCCGGCAGGGTCAGCGTCTCGCCGGGGGCGGCAGCGTCCATAGCGCTCTGAACGGCGTCCAGATCAAAGTCCGCGCCTACCTGTTCGGGAATGATAGCGCCTGTGGCAGCGTCATAGGAGGCGTTTTTCATCTCGCCGTGAAGCTGATCGTGGATCTCCTGCGCGGTGAGGGTCTTGCCGGGGAGGATCTCAACGGGAAGCTCCACCACTGCCTCTGCTTCGGAACTGATATGTACAGCGTTTTGGATAGAACGGCGCAATTCGTTGTCCGCAACAGAACGGCCCTCCTTGGCGGTGGTGATGTAAAGAGAATGATCCTCCAAGCGGCAAGTCGTATCAATCGGCTCAATATTTAAAGTTGCAGACAGTTTGGACATGGCCTGATCTAATTGCTGGCTGTCCCAGTACAGCGTGCCGTTATAGCCGGTATCCTTCCCCAGCAGGGCTTTCAGATAAGTAAAGCCTGTGGAGAGATATCCTTTTCCGTGCTGGAGAATAAAAGGGGTTTTTGCCATGCGTTCATAACCGTCTTCCGGGAAAAGTCCTAGTTCCTCAAAGGTAATGGAAGCGTCCGGCTCCCGACTCTCCGGGGAAACGGCGCCCTGCTCGCTGAGGTAGATTCTGCACACCCGCTGGGGAATTTCAGCTTCCAGTCTGGCCTGCGCTTCCTCCACGGTCAGGCCGCCTACCTCCACACCGTTGACGGTGGTGTGAGGGAAAAAGGTGCTGCGGTTATTCGCCAGCATACAGCAGGCGCCGTAAAATACCACGGCGGCGGCAGCGATGATCCCAATCGCCGCTTTCCAGCCTTTTCCGCCCTTTTTCCGTTTCGGTTCCTCCGCCAGCCGCTTCCCCGGCTGGGTCTGCACATTGGCTTCCATCGGTTCCATGATGAAGCCCTCCTAAATCACAATATCGTTCAAAGAGAAACAGCTTCTCATCCAACGATATCATACCATCCTTTCCACAAAAAAGGTGTTACAATCCGGTAACAGAGCCGGGATTTTTGCAGCAGAAGCCAGCCGGAGCAGCCGCTCCGGCTGGCCTTTTCCGTTTTCTGCGGCGGCGAAGCCGCTGAAACGCAGGTTTGCTTCCCGTGCGGCGCGTTCAGCCCCGGCGGACGGCCTTGGGGATCCGAATGGTCAGGAGAATGGCGTCCTCCGTGTCCTCCCGGCGGGACTCCGCGCCGATGCCCGCCTCCCGAACCAACCGCAGCCCCCGATCCAGACTGTTGAGAAACAGCCGCACATCCTTGAGGATGAAGGTGCGGCGGCCTGCGGGGGGCGTGGCTTGCAGGGCCTCCAGCCGCCGGCCGACATACTGCTCCGCCTGGGCGACATTGAGTCCGGCCCGGATGATGTGCCGCAGGGCGGAAAGCCGCTCCTCCGGGTCGTCCAGCCGCAGCAGCGCTCTGGCATGGCGCTCTGACAGCCCGTTTTCCACCAGCAGCTTGCGGCAGTCCGGAGACAGCCGCAGCAGCCGCAGCTTATTGGCCAGCGCAGAGGGCGACCTGCCCAGCAGCGCGGCGGCCTCCTCCTGTGTAACGCCGGACTGACGCAGATAGGCGGCGATGGCGGCGGCCTCCTCGAAGTAATGCAGATCCTTTCGCTGAATGTTCTCGATCAGCGCCAGCAGAGCGGATTCCTGATCCTCCGCCCGGATCTGGAGGCAGGGAACCGTGTCCAGCCCCGCCAGCTTTGCCGCCCGGAGACGGCGCTCTCCCGCCACCAACTCCCAGCCGGTCTTTGTCTGGCGGACGGTCAGGGGCTGGAGGATCCCGTGCCGGCGGATGGAGTCCGCCAGCTCTGCCAGCGGTTCCGGGGCGAAGTCCGTCCGGGGCTGGTAGGGGTTGGGGGCGATCGCCTCTACCGGCAGCCGGAGTATCTGTGTGTCCAACATAGCCGCATCCCTCCCGAATGTGCAGACATTCTGCCTGCTTTTTGCCTATTTTAGCGCAAAACAGCCAGAGAAACGGCGGGAAAACCGTCGGGAAATTAAAAAAAGCACGGAGTACTCCGTGCTTTTCTGTATAGGGGGAGTTTTTCAGTTGGACTTCTCTTTCGCCGCCTGCCGCTTTTGCATGATCTGGACGGCAAGAGAGATGGTAAACTGCGAAAACAGCGGGGAGACAGAAGGGGAGAATACCACCTCAGAGGGGAAATACTGCGCTGCAATGGTAGCTGCCGCGGCGTTGTTCCGCATACTGGAATTCACGGCTACAGTCAGCTCCACGGGATACTGGAAGCGGAGAAGCTTGGAGAGCAGGCAGCCCACCAGCAGGCCGATAATCCGCATCAGCAGGGTCAGAACGATCAGCACGATCAACTCGCCGTTCAGATCCCGGAGGAACGGCGCACAGCGGGTGACATTGGCGCAGATGATCGTCAGCAGCGCCAGCTTGGAAAAGGGGCTGAGGAACTGCTTCCCGCGAGTACAGGCTTCCTTGCCCGCCACGCGGCACAGCAGCATGGAAGCTGCGGCGGGGATCACGATCATAATGAGCAGTTCCTTCATCATGCCCGCCGTGTCCAACGCCACCACAGAGCCGCACAGGATCCGAATGGTCAAAGGCAGGATGATGGGGGAAAGCATGGTGTCCAGCAGGATGATGGACAGGCACAGCTCCACGCTGCCGCTGCCCACCACGACCCACATCAGGGCAGATACGGCGGCGGGAGACGCTTCCAGCAAAACCAGACTCAGGGTGTACAGGGGCTGCGATGGGAAGCACAGGCTTCCGATCCCCAGCGCCAGCAGCGGCATCAGGATATGCAGGGTCAGCATGATGACCAGCACCGGCTTGGGATGAGACAGCACACGGGCCAGATCCTGCACGCTGCTGCCCAGACTGTTGGCAAAGGTCTGGAACATCATCATGGCGGTGACATAGGGGCAGAGGATCCCGACCTGACTGGGAAACAGCAGGCCCAGCACCAGAGCGCACAGGATCAGCACGGGCATACGAGGTGTCATCCATTGGTTCATTCTTTGCAGACGGTTCATAAAAGCAAAGTTCCTTTCCAAATTTCAGCGGCAGGCGTAGGAAAACCAGCCCTCGCCGGAGCGCGTTTTTTCAATTTCCCAACCGTTCTGCCGCAGGGATTCCGCCACCTCTTCCGCACGGGTGTCGATAATGCCGGAGCAGAGGAACAGGCCGCCGGGCTTCAGAAATTGCCGCACCATGGGGGCAAGCCCCATAATGACGTCCGCCACGATATTGGCAACCACTACGTCATAGCCGCCGCCAAGCTTCTCCCGCAGAGCGCCGTCAGAGAGGACATCTCCCACCAGAACCGTGTAGCGGTTCTTACCGATGCCATTGAGGGCTGCGTTTTTGTAGGCCACCGTCAGGCATTTTTCGTCAATATCCACGGCCTTTGCGGAGACGGCGCCCAACCGCAGGGCGGCGATGGACAAAATGCCGCTGCCGCAGCCCAGATCCAGCACCGTTTCCCCGCCGTGGACGGCTTCTTCCAGCGCCGTCAGGCACAGGCGGGTGGTGGCGTGGCTGCCGGTGCCGAAGGTGAGGCCCG
>OLGA01000375.1_pt1 | contig 40194 bp, 30 predicted proteins | sample 1604881 | NCBI WGS metagenome assembly OLGA01 (sample SAMEA3888896, study PRJEB22519) | human gut metagenome | biome: human gut; feature: human-associated habitat; material: faeces | place: Denmark | collected 2009 | reverse complement strand
GCGAAAAAAATCGCCCCGATGCCATAATATTACGCCAATTTAAGGGATTTTATAGGTTAAGGTATGCGCCGCGGACTATGGAAGTGATTTTTCTGCGTCCACGCGCTAAGACTTTAATAAAACGAGCGGATCGTCTTTGGTTCTCCGTCTCTGTCCAATTCACATAACAACCGTTTTCATTGAGGAGAAAGCCTCCGGAAACAAAGCCACGCCGAATTTGTCGGCAAGGCTGTCGGCAATTTCAGCGTCCGTCAATCCCTGCATAGCGAGGACGATGATTTCATCGTAGAAATCATCGTCCTCGTAATCAAATTTCTTTGGTCTTGCCATTTTGTTGTTTTATTTTGTTATTGTCAATTTGTTCTCTATATTTGTAATGTGGATTGATGGTCGCATCGGTAGCGAGGTTTCCCAAAAGGCAGCATATTGCAAGGTTCGACTCCTTCGCCTTTCCACATTATAGGAGGTGCGTTTGTATCTCCTATTTTATTTTGCGGTATTGTTTACTATTCATATTCGGGCTCAGTAGAAATTTTGGGTTGCAGCAAAATTCTCCTCATCCATATACATCCAAGCCGACATTGTCGTCACGCATGTAACCTGACTGCATGCTCCTTCTACAACCGCTCTTCGGCGGTAGCGACGCATGTCACCATTGTCACGGGGTAGGCAAGCCAACCCCGTGCTAACTTCTGGAACCGCGCTTCGGCGGTAGCGGCATGTCGCCGTCGTCTCTGGTGGGCTGAGCAACCACAGGCTGACTTCTGGAACCGCGCTTCGGCGGTAGCGGCATGTCACCACTGTCTCGGGTGGGCAAGCCAACCACGGGCTGACTTCTGGAACCGCGCTTCGGCGATTTTAGAAAGTATTAATTTATGTTAAATATCAGATTCACTATTGTTTTCCCAAAAAATTGACATAGCTTTGCAGTGTACTAATCAACTAATACACTCAAACTGATATACGAAAAATGAAAACTTATATGATGGAAATCAAGGAATTGAAATTCAGCTATGGCTTCAAAAAGCCTGACATTTTCAGCGATTTTTCGCTGACATTGCAACCAGGCGCGGTGTATGGACTGCTCGGCAAGAACGGAACGGGCAAGTCCACACTGCTCTATCTAATGTGCGGTCTGCTCCGTCCGAAATCAGGGTCGGTTACTTTCTGCGGCAGCGAGATGTCGCGCCGCCAGCCGTCAGCTCTTCAAGAGATTTTTATCGTTCCAGAGGAATTTACGCTTCCAGCCGTCACCCTCGCCCAATACGTGAAATACAACGCGCAGTTTTACCCACGTTTCTCCAACGAGATTCTCAACAACTGTCTGCGTGATTTCGAGATGGACAGCAACCTGCGTCTCAACGAATTGTCGATGGGACAGAAGAAGAAGGCGTTTATGAGTTTCGCTCTCGCCACCAACACCCGTCTGCTTCTGATGGACGAACCGACCAACGGCTTCGACATCCCGTCGAAAAGCCAGATGCGCAAGGTGATAGCGTCAAACATGAGCGACGAAAAAACGATAGTCGTGTCGACTCACCAAGTGCGCGACGTAGAGAATCTGCTCGACCACGTGCTGATGGTCGACAGCGGCAAACTGCTGCTCGACAGCAGCTACGCCACGCTGGCATCCAAGCTCCTTTTCACCGACCAACCGATGTCGGAACCCACCGAAGGAGCCATCTATGTGCAGCCCTCTCTCCAAGGCAACAGCGCAATTTATGCCAACCGCTTCGGCGACGAGAGCGTAATCAATCTTGAAACGCTGTTCAACGCAATGCTTGCCAACGGCGCCGCAATCAATGAAGCCTTAAATACTGACGACAATGACCGATAGGTTCAACATGCTGAGATTTTGGGCGATGCTCCGCCACGACTACGACCACAACATCGCATCGTGGATAGGACTGCCGCTCGGTGTGCTTGCCGGCGTGCTTGCCGGCGAGGCTGCATTCCTGATGGCCGAACACAGCACCGATGCCCACTACTTTGTCGAGACATTCGCAATAGTACTGAGGGCATTCTACGTTTTGGCGATGGTCGTGATGGGGTCGATGATGTTCGACAAGATGCAGACCCGTCATGGGCAGATTGCTTATCTCACGCTTCCCGCCACGGCATTCGAGAAATATCTCGTCAACTGGTTGGAGACGGTTGTGGCAACGTTCGGAGCTTTTGTTGTCGGGATGGTCGCCGCCGACGCCGTTCGGGTGGCGTTCAGCATAATGCTCGGCAGCGATCCGCAATTCTGCGTGATGCTTCTGCCGCAAGCGTTTGTCAGCGACGTGCTGCCATGGACGGCAGTAGTCGTGTGGCTTCAGTCAGTGATGATGATAGCCAGCGCGTTGTGGCGCCGCAAGACGATGGTCAAGGGCATTGCGCTCCTTGTCATCGTGGCTGTCCCGGCATATTTAGTGACCACATCGCTGCAATTGAGTCATTCCACCATAAATCTTTTGACGACGCTCTTAACCGTGGTCAACTATGTGATAGTTTACAAAATTTTTGCCAAAACTCAAATCAGATAAACAATTATGACAACTACAATAAACAGATTCAGCGTGCGGCGCCTGTGGGCAGTGGCTAAGCGCGACGCCGCTCTTGACTGGAAAACCAACCTCGCTCATTTTCTTGAGTTTGCCGGAGCGCTGCTTGCCGGACTTGTGATCATCATGCTCCCAGCAAAGACCGATGGAAACTCATTTAATGTAATCGCCGACACCTTCTATTCGTGGTTCTCGTTGGTGCTCACTGTGGGTGGCCTCATCGCCGCCTCGTCGATGCTCAAACCTATCAGCGACAAGACAGGCAGCATCAGTCTGCTGACGTTGCCCGCCACCAACGCCGAGAAGTTTGTGGAGCGCGCTCTGATGGTCACTGTCGGCTACACTATCTCGGCGCTTGCCGCCCTCGTTGTTGTCGGTGTGCTCTATTATCCGCTCGCCTTTATTTTCGGCATCGACAGCTACGGGTCACTGACGGCATACTGCACGCAGTCGTTCTTCGCCCCGACGTTTGATAATATCAATACGCAGGTGTCGGTTGAGAGCCAAATCGTTGTTATGGCTTGGCAGTGGCGCGGACAGCTGCTCGCATGGGGCTCGCTGCTGTGGATGCAGTCTCTGTTTGTGCTTGGCGGCACCGTGTGGCGCAAGTTTGCTTTCGTCAAGACTCTCGGCATAACTCTCGTTTTGGGCATCGTCTTCTCAATTGTGCTGGTGCAGGCTTGGCATCCAGCCACGACGGAGGAGTTCTACTCGACCTATCCCGTGTTTCTCGTCACCACGGGCAGCCTCTGCCTAGCATTTGCAGTGGTCAATTGGGCAGTTGCCTACCGGTTGTTTGTCGGCAAGCAGATTGTTGAAACTAAAAAGCACCTGTTATGAACTTCAAGGAAAGCCGACCAATCTACCTGCAGATAGCAGACCGCATCATGGACGAGATTATGCAGCATGCCTATTCCGAAGGCGGCCGCATCCCGTCGGTGCGCGAATATGCGGCAACCGTTGAAGTCAACGCCAACACCGTGGTGCGCTCTTTCGACTGGCTGCAGCAGCAAGAGATAATCTTCAACCGCCGCGGCATTGGTTATTTCGTCAGCGAAGGCGCATGCGGCACAATCTCCAGACTGCGCCGGCGGGAATTTGAAGAAGAGGAACTTCCGGAAATGTTCCGCAAAATGCAGATGCTCGGCATCACTGCCGACGACATCGACCGTCTATACAAACAATTCATCGACTCAGGAAAATAACTAATTTATAACACATACAATGAATAAGATGTTTCTTGCAGCGCTGCTTGCCATTTCGGGCGGCAGCATCGCGACAGCCGACACTTTGCTCGGACGCGTGGCCGACAGCGAAGGCAACCCGGTTGAATTTGCAACCGTGGTGGCACTCAGCGCCAACCATGAGCAAGGAGGAGCCGTCACCGACAGCATCGGCAATTACAGAATCGAACTTCCGAAAGGACAATATATCGTGACATTTACCCTCGTGGGCTACGACAATGCCGAAAAGGCAGTGACCGTCAGCGGAGAAACGCGTCTTGACGTCACGATGACAACAAATGCCGTGGCACTACATAGCGTAGAGGTGAAAGCCTCAGCCATACGCCGTCTGCCCGACCGTTTTGTGGTCAGGGTGGAGGATATGCCAGCCGCCATAGGCAAAGACGGAAAGGAACTGCTGCAGGCGGCTCCCGGCGTGTGGATCGACGACAAGAAAATCACCATCAACGGCAAGTCGGGCGCGAAAGTGATGGTCAACGACCGTGAGCTGCGCATGGACCAATCACAGCTGCTCACCTATCTGCGCTCGCTCAAGGCGGAGGACGTGAGCAAAATAGAGGTAATCCCCCAGGCAGGAGCGGAATACAGCGCCGACACCGCAGGAGGAATCATCAAAATCTCTCTTAAACGCAACCGTGCCGACGGCGTGATGGGCAACGTGAGCCTCATCGGCTCTGTCAGCAAAACATCCGCGACGGTCACTCCTTCGGCATCGATCAACGTGAAGAACGGCAAATGGACATTCAGTGCCAACAGCAATCTCTCCGCCTCTCCGAAATCCTATTTCGACACCGGCGAAACCACCGACTATGCCAACGGCGACCGGTATACGACCGACACAAAGATGGACCTACACAAGTCGCTTTTCGGCTACGGCATGGCAGGCATTTATTTCGATCCCGACGCGCGCAATTCGCTGGGCATCGAGGTGGCTTACAACCAATTTCTCTCACCGTCGGACGTGACGACCAACGCGGCGTTCAACCACACCGACATAGGCATCGAGACGATGAACGGAAACTACATGTCGACATCGCGCCACAGAAATATCGATGCCACGTTCAACTACGTGCACTGGCTCGACTCCATCGGCTCGCAGATGAAGGTGATTGCCAACTACAACCACACAAAAGGACGCAGCGTCGCCGACAACCATCGTCATTCGGAGTTTCTCGCCCTCTCCGCCGATTCGATATCGACAAGCCGCGAAAACTCGGTTTTCGACGTGGTCAACGTCAGCTACGACTACGACAAGACATTCAACAGCCGCTGGAGTCTGTCGACCGGCTTGAAATACAACCTCAACCGTATGGACAACGACGCGTCATACCTCTATCTGAAAGACCACGAATGGCTTACGCCCGACGGACGCGACTATGACGTGGTGTTTAAAGAAAATATCTATGCCGCCTATGTAAAAGCCTCAGCCAAACTCGGACGCTTCATGGCGTCGGCAGGACTGCGCGGCGAACTGACCGACGCCAGCAGCCGCGGCAACATCGTAGCTCAGCGATATTTCGACTTGTTTCCGAATGCCAATGTCACATATCTGCTGTCGCCAAACGGCTCCAACGTGCTGACGGCACAGTACTCACGCTCCATAGCGCGCCCATCGTTCTGGGCACTCAATCCCGAGCGTCATCAGGTTTCCGACATGTTCTATCAGTCGGGCAACTCCGACCTGAAGCCGTCATACAGCGACAACGTCAGCCTTACCGGCGTGGTTAAATACAAATACTCGCTGACCCTGTTTGCCAACATCAACCACGACCAAATCATAAAAGCCTCGATGCCCGACAAGGACAACCCGAAAAACGTGCTGCTGACAATGGTCAACTTCGACAAACAATATATGTTTGGCGCATCGCTCAACCTGCCGTTCCAAATCAAGGACTGGTGGACACTGACAGCCAACCTCACATATCTTGCCAACGGCGAACGCCGTGAACAGAAAGGCAGTCTGACATACCACAACTTCTTGAACTGGTATGCCAGCTCCGGATTCCAACTGCCGAAAGATTTCTACTTTGAAATCTCATATTACGGACAGAACAAAATCACGATGGGCGAAATTACGGTGACACCGACCCACAACCTCAACGCAAGTCTGAAAAAGTCGTTTGCAAAGCGACGCTGGACAGCCTCGGTGGGCGTGGACAACATTCTCGGCCGCGGTGTGGATTTCTCGATCGACTCCGCCTCGGGCTACCACACGAAAAGCAAATTCAGCAACCCTGCGTCGTTCTCCTGCTCGCTCACCTACAATTTCAGCCTCGGCAAAGCGTTCCAGACGCGCCGCGTGGACAGCAACAACGACGCTTCCCGCCTGTCGAAGCAAGGCGGAATGGGAAAATAACACTATATTTGCGATATGAAAAAGATATTATTGATTATTGCAATGGCAGTTGTGGGCATAAGCGCCCAGGCACAACTGTTGTGGAAAGTGAGCGGCAACGGCTTGCAGAAGCCGAGTTACATCTTCGGCACACACCATTACGCACCGCTGACGGTGCTCGACAGCGTGCCTCAGATACGCCAGGTGCAGAACGACGTGGAGCAGGTGTGCGGCGAGGTAGACATGCTCAACACACGCGACTTGCCTCGGCTGACAGCAGAGGCGATAATGCTGCCTCCAGGCTCGTCGCTCAACGACTTCATCCCCGACGCCGACCGCCCTACCGTCGACAAAGCAATGCGGTCGCTCATCGGCTTCGGACTCGACAATCCGGCAGTGCAACGAATGTGTCCGGCAGCGATAAGCAACCAGCTGATTGCAGCCATTGTAACCAAATATTTGCCAAAGGTGTCGCTCGACCAGCAGCTTGACACGTATTTTCAGATAAAAGCCGACAAAGCCGGCAAGAAAGTGCTTGCCCTGGAAACCGCCCAGGACCAGCTGAAGATGCTGTTCAGCCAACCGCCGGCACGGCAGGGCAAGATGCTCGTCTGCCTGGCAGAAAACACCGAATGGAACGCCTCGATGATCGAGATGGCTACCGACGCCTATATGCACCGCGACATTGAGACGCTGAAAGAAGTCACCAATCAGAAACTCGGCGACGACTGCGACTCTACCCCGGAGGAAGACGCCATGTTGCTCTCCGACCGCAACCGCGCCTGGATGGAGCAAATGCCAAAGATGCTTGCCGACGCGCCCACTCTGGTTGTTGTAGGCGCCGCCCACCTTGTCGGCGACGAAGGTCTGCTCAGCCTGCTGCGGCAGTCGGGCTACACCGTCGATCCCGTAGACAAACGATAAACAAAAAACTCAAGCAAAAAAAGAATATGGATAATACATTGGAAGCGCGCAGCGTGGTGAAACGCTTTGCCGGACACACGGCTCTTGACGGAGTAAGCGTTGAAGTGCGCCCCGGACGGGTGTTCGGACTGCTCGGACCCAACGGAGCAGGCAAGACCACTCTCATAAGAATCATAAACCGCATCACGATGCCCGACGAGGGCGAAGTGATGATGGGCGGACGCCTGATGACCGACGCCGACGTGCGCCGCATAGGCTACCTCCCGGAAGAACGCGGACTTTACAAAAAAATGAAGGTGGGCGAACAGGCTCTTTTCCTTGCCCAGCTGAAAGGTCTGGGCAAAGCCACCGCCGAGAAACGCCTGCGCCAATGGTTCGACAAGTTTGACATCAATCCGTGGTGGAACAAGAAACTTGAGGAGCTGTCGAAAGGCATGCAGCAGAAGGTGCAGTTTGTAATAACCGTGCTTCACGAGCCGGAGTTTCTCATCTTCGACGAGCCTTTTTCGGGCTTCGACCCAGTCAACGCCGAACTGCTGAAAAAGGAAATCCTCGAGTTGCGCGACAAAGGGCACACCATAATCTTCTCGACCCACAACATGAGCTCCGTGGAGGAAATCTGCGACGACATCGCGCTGATAAACGACTCGCACGTGGTGCTCAGCGGCACGGTGGGCGACGTGCGCTCACGCTATCGCAGCGGCCTATACAGCCTTGTGGCTGAAAGCGGCAGGATGCTTGCCGAAAACCCCGAGAAATACGACATCACGTCGATAAAGCAAGCCGGCGACAACGTGACATACACGCTGCGCAAGACGTGTGACGCAACAAACTCAGAATTCATAGCAATGTTGTCGCAACAGGTGGAAATCCGCTCGTTTGCAGAGCAATTGCCAACAATGAACGACATATTCCTGCGCACCGTAGGCGGTGTGGGCAACAATGACAAGGAGGGACAACAATGAAAAACAAAATCTGGATTGTGGCGCAACGGGAATATGCCACACGCGTGAAAAAGCGGTCATTCATCATTCTGACAATACTCATGCCGTTCCTTATGGCGGCAATGATTTTCGTTCCGCTGCTGTTGTCGGTAATAGGCGACAGCGGACGCAAGACGGTGGCTGTGATCGACAACACCGGACTTTATGCCGATGCCCTGCAGAGCAACGACGACTATCTCTTCGTGCCCACCGACAAGATGACGCCGGCGCTGCGCTCCGACTCCACCGACGTGGCGGCAGTGCTGATGATTACCGACAATCTTGTCGACAACCCCACCGCCGCGGCAATCTATTCGCGCGACGAGGTGAAGCGCGACATGTCCGACTATGTCAACAACGCCCTGACAAAGGCTGTGCAGAAACAGAAATTCGAACGCTACAACATCCCTGCTCTCAACGAGATTGTGGAAGACGTGCAGACTCCCGTCGAAGTGGCGACGGTGAGATGGACCGACGAGGGCGAACGCGAGTCGATGACTGAGATATTCTCAGCCGTAGGAATGGTGCTCACCACGCTGATTTATTTCTTCGTGATGAGCTACGGCGCGATGGTGATGCAGAGCGTCACCGAAGAGAAGACAAACCGCATCGTCGAGCTTATGGTGTCGAGTGTGAAGCCTTTTCAGTTGATGACTGGCAAAATCATAGGCATCGGACTTGTCGGAATCACGCAGATGCTCATCTGGGGCATACTGCTCGTCGCTATTATAAGTATTGCCGGGGTGGTCAGCGGAGTGGCCATGTTCGACCCCTCGCAGGCCGCAGCCATCTCTGCAGCGTCGCAGATGCCCGACGCCGATTTGTCGATGCAGATATTGTCGGTGGTGTCGAGCCTTCCGCTCGCAGAAATCGCAGTGCTGTTCGTGCTGTACTTCATCGGCGGCTATCTTCTCTATGCCTCCGTGCTTGCCGGATTTGGCGCGGCGGTCAACGACCCGCAGGACACGCAGCAGTTTATGATGCCTATCGCCGTTATAATGCTGTTTGCGTTCTACGCCGGCTTCTACAGCGCCATGAATCCCGATGGACCGCTGGCAGTGTGGTGCTCGTTTATCCCACTCACGTCGCCTATGGTGATGATGATACGCATCCCGTTCGGCGTGCCTCTGTGGCAGGAAGCGCTGTCGGTGGCTCTGCTTTTCGGCACCGCGCTGGCATTATCCTATCTGTCGGGCAAAATCTATCGCGTGGGCATCCTTATGTACGGCAAAAAACCATCGCTGAAGGAAATGCTCAAATGGTTGAAATATTAAGCTGAAAAAAACGACTATGACCCAAGACGAACTATACATGCAGATGGCGCTTGCCGAAGCCCGTCAGGCTGCTGCCGACGACGAGGTGCCGGTGGGCGCCGTCGTGGTGTGCGGCGGAAAGGTGATTGCACGCGCACACAACCTCACAGAGACGCTGACCGACTGCACGGCGCACGCAGAGATGCAGGCCGTGACGTCGGCAGCGGCATATCTCGGTGGAAAATATCTTACAGGATGCACGCTCTACGTGACCGTAGAGCCGTGCTTGATGTGTGCCGGGGCACTCGGCTGGAGCCAGATAAGCCGCATTGTCTACGGCGCTGCCGACGACAAGCGCGGATACCACACCTTCTGCCCTCAGCCGTTTCATCCGAAGACAGAAGTGGTGGGCGGCGTACTCGCTGACGACTGCGCCGCACTGATGACGGAATTCTTCCGCCGCAAACGTTGATTTTTGCTATTTCTTCTTTTTCGACTTCTTGTCTGCCGGAGCAAGGAGACGTCGGTACTCTGCCATGTCGTTGAGCACCTTCACTGCCGCATCAAGTCCGTTGTCGCTCTTCATCGTCTGCACGATGCGTCCACGCTCGTAATAGTAGCGGCTTACGATCTCAGGGGCGAGAATCTCCTCTATCGCCTTGCGGTTGTTGTCAAGATCCTGCGACAGGTTGTGTTTCAGCAGTTTTTCCAACACGTCGAAGGCCTGCTTCGTAGAGTCGTTCATATAGCCCTCAATCTTCGCGGCGTCGCGCAAAGCGGCAAGACCCGTTTCACACACCTTGTCGTAGTTGAACCGTGCGGGGTCGATTGACCGCTTGAACTCGGCGAAAATGCTGTCGGTCACCACGAAATCCTCGGCAGCGCATATCGAAGGATGCTCGGCGCGGTACTTGTTGGCGAAGTCAAACGCCCAGTTGTCGGCAAAGATATTGTATGTCAGGCGGCTTGCCTTGCCCCAATCCACTGTCACGTCGGGCGTTATGCCTCCACCGTCGCGCACCTCGCGTCCGTGTACCGTATGAAACACGTTGGTAAGGCTGTCGGGCGTGCGCTGGATGTTGCCGTCTGCGTCGCGGTGCGAATAGTCGATGGCTTGAATCAGGCGTCCGCTCGGAATGTAATATTTCGCGGTGGTAACCTTGAGCATATTGTCAAACGGCAGCGACACTGTGGTCTGCACCAGTCCTTTTCCAAACGAGCGGCTTCCAACCACCACGGCGCGGTCAAGATCCTGCATCGAGCCGGCAACAATCTCCGACGCCGACGCCGAACCGCCGTCAACAAGGATGCACAAAGGAATCTCCGTGTCGATAGGCTTCTGCGTGGTCTTGTAAATCTTCTCTTCCGTCTTCAACCGTCCCTTTGTGCGTATAATCTCCGTGTTTTTCGGCACGAAGAAGTTGGCAATCTTGATTGCACTCTCAACCAAGCCTCCACCATTGCCACGCAGGTCGAGGATAAGCGACTTTATCGCCTTGTCGCGTTTCAGCGACAACAATGCGTCGCGCACCTCGTCGGCTGATGTCTCGGTAAACTTGGTCAGCTGAATGTAGCCGATGCCGCTGTCGAGCGCAGTGAAGTAAGGTACTGACGGCATCTGGATTTTCCGGCGCACGATGTCGAACGTCAGCACGCTGTCCTGCACATACGGACGCTCCACCACCACATGCACTGTAGTGTTTGCCTGCCCCTTCAGATGGTCGCTCACCTGCTTCGTGTCCCACGTGCGGGTGTCCATCGTGTCGATTTTCACGATGCGGTCGCCTGGGCGCAAACCAGCCAGAGCCGCAGGGCTGCCTTCGTAAGGGTCGCTTATCTGCACACCGCCGCCCTTGCGCATCATGATTACAGAACCGATGCCGCCATACTCGCCCGTGGTCGACATCGCCATAAAGTCGGACGCCTCTTCCGCTGAAATAAACTCCGTGTAAGGGTCAAGGTCGTTGAGCATCGCGTCGATAGCGGTAGTCATGGCACGGTCTACATCGACAGAGTCTACATAACGCGTGTTCATCTCCTTAAACACTGCGTTGATCACAGAGATGTCGCGTGCCGTAGCAGCCATATCATTCTTCCCCGAAGCCGCCATAAACACCGACGGCGCGACAAGCGCCAAAAGCGCCGCCGCAACAAAATATCTTGATCTGATTTTCATTTTTAGTCTTGTTCTGAATTTGACCGCTAAATTACTGCTTTTTATGCAAATCCATTCCAGAAAACGACTGAATTTTCAATCTCCGGGAAAATAATCAACAAATCTCCAATCCAACACAGCCCACCGGCGGCGCAGCATGCGGTCAGATGCCGGTTTCAACATTCCAACCAAGTTTTGCTACTGCCCCCCCCGATGCCGGGAGTGACGGAAACAAAAAAAGACTCAAGCATTGTGCTTAAGTCTTCTTTTTGTCGGGGTACCAAGATTCGAACTTGGGACCCCCTGCTCCCAAAGCAGGTGCGCTAACCGGACTGCGCTACACCCCGAATGTCTTCCTTTATCGGAAAAGCGTTGCAAAGGTACGAAGGATTTTTTAATTCTCCAAATTTTTCCGCAACTTTTTTGAGCCTCTTGTCGGATTCGAACCAACGACCCCGAGATTACAAATCACGTGCTCTGGCCAACTGAGCTAAAGAGGCAGGTGGGCAAGCGATCTATATCGCGCCGCTACAACCTGCTACCCTTGCTTCGGTCAAGACCTGGGGGAGTTGACAAGGAGCTGGCCGTATAGGACTTACCCGGCTGCAAAGGTACAAACTTTTTCTGAACCGCCAACTATTTTAGAAAATATTTTTTCGCCGTTCAACGGAACACCCTGACAGTGTGGAGCAAACGAAACCTCGACATATCGTTTGGATTTGTTCCGGGCTCTCCTTCAGGCACACTTGCCCCAAGCCGATGAAACAAGTCGGTCCAAAACTGCGGCATTGTGCCGTCGGCGGCACGGAAGCGCATAGGCTTTGCGGGAAAGATGCGCGTGCTGTCGGCATAGAGATAAGACTCCTCGACCAATTCAGAGCAATATGTTCTGCCGTTGCCAGGTAGATAATACCAGTCGTAGGGCTGTCCAAGATGCGCCAACACCCGCTCTACCGCCTCCTGCTTTGGATAGTCGGCATCAAGACGCTTCACGACCACACCGCCGCCCGACCTATTCAGAAATTCGCGCCAAGGCGTCTTCACCACGCCCTTTTCAGGCGAAGCCTCCACGACAAAAGGGTTGCGGCGCGAGCCGGCAAACACCGCCACATGGTCGAACTGCAAGGAGTCGACATTTGTTGTGGCATCGACAATAGCCTGCGACATGTCGCTGCCGCCAGCCACCTGAAACACCAAATCGCCCTGCCGCGGCATCCACGAGCACGCGCCAAGCACCACAATCGACAGCAGCATCGTGCAGCGCATAAGCCTATCCAATGCGCGATGCCCCGTCATGAAATATAAGGATAAGTTATGTCCCACAGAAACAATGCGTTGCCAGGCACCGACGTGCCCGCCTCGCAACGGTCTTTCTTTTCGATGATTTCGCAAAACTGCCCTACGGTAATCTTTCCGCGCCCCACATCGACAAGAGTCCCGACGATGGCGCGCACCATGTTGCGCAAAAAGCGGTCGGCGGTGATTGTAAACACCAGCCTCTCGCCCTCATCCTCCCAACGGGCATGGTCGATGCGGCAGATGTTGGTCTTAGCATCGGTGTGCAGCTTGCTGAAGCTTGTGAAATCGCTATAGTCAAACAGCCTGGAAGCCGCCTCGTTCATCGCCTCCACGTCGAGCACATACGGAGGAGTCCACGAAAAATGGTAGTCAAACGGCGACTTGCGTTTGCCAATGAAATACTTATACGTGCGGCTTGTTGCGTCGAAACGCGCATGGGCGTCGTCAGCCACACGCACAACCGAATAGACGGCAATGTCGCGGCCCACGATGCTGTTGAGCGAGCACACCATGCGCTTCACGTCGGCGATTTCCTCCGCAGTGTCGAAGTGTGCCCACATGCATCGAGCGTTCACGCCCGTGTCGGTGCGTCCGGCACCAGTAACCGCCACCGGCTGGCGCAACACCATCGACAGCGCGCGTTCCAGCTCCTCCTGCACGCTTACGGCATTCGGCTGGCGCTGCCATCCATGAAACGGAGTGCCGTTATAAGCCAATCGCATGAAGTAGCGGCAAGCCATCAGTCTTTCTCCAAATAAGTGTATCCGTAGAGACCCGAACGATAGTTGCTAAGGAACTCGCGTCCCTCCTCCGGCGTAATCTTTCCGCTCTTCATTGAGCGTGTAACCCATGTCTCGACGTTGCGCACCAGTTTTTTCGGGTTGTACTGCACATAGTCGAGCACCTCAGCCACCGTTTCGCCGTCAATTATCTGCTCAATCTCGTAGCCGTCCTTATGCACGCTGACATGCACCGTATTGGTGTCGCCAAACAGATTGTGCATATCGCCGAGGATTTCCTGATATGCACCCACAAGGAACACACCAAGATAATACGACTCGCCATTTTTTATCGGATGGATAGGCAAGGCGTTGGAGAAGCCGTGGCTCGATATGAAACAGTTGATTTTGCCGTCGGAGTCGCAAGTGACGTCCTGAATCGTAGCCGTGCGGGTAGGCTTCTCGTCAAGACGTGAAATCGGCATTATCGGGAACATCTGGTCGATTGCCCATGAGTCGGGAAGCGACTGGAACAACGAGAAGTTGCAGAAATACTTGTCGGGCAACATTTTTGAGATGCGCAGCTCCTCAGGCACATGTTTCATTGTCTTGGCAATGTCGTTGACCTCGCGCGCCACCGACCAGAACAGTTTTTCAATCTGCGCACGGGTGTGCAGGTCGAGCATGCCGAGGCTGAAGCGGTCGAGCGCCTCCTCGCGTATCTGCAAGGCGTCGTGCCAGCTTTCGAGCAGCGACTGCTGTCCGAGGCGGTCCCATATCTGATACAGCTCGCGCGCCAGCTCATGGTCGGAGTCGCTCACCTCCTCATTGTCGTTCCACACTGGCAACTGGGTGGTTTCGAGCGTTTCTATTATCAATATTGAATGGTGGGCGGAGAGCGAGCGTCCCGACTCGGTTATGACGTTAGGCTGCTTAAGCCCGTTTTTCTCGCATGCGTCGACGATGGCAGAGATGGCATCGTTGGCATACTCCTGAATTGAATAGTTCATGCTGTTCTCGCTTGCGCTTGAACGCGTGCCGTCGTAATCCACACCAAGTCCGCCGCCGATGTCGATAAAGTCGATTGAGAAGCCCATTTTCGTGAGCTGCACATAGAACTGAGTTGCCTCGCGCAGGGCATTCTTGATGCGGCGTATTTTGGTGATTTGACTGCCTATATGGAAATGGATGAGTTTCAGGCAGTCCTCCATCTTGTATTTAGCCAAAGCGTCGACAGCTTCCAGCAGTTCGCTCGAGTTCAAGCCAAACTTGCTGTGGTCGCCGCCCGACTCTTCCCATTTTCCGCTGCCCGAGCTCGACAGCTTGATGCGGATTCCGATGTTCGGACGCACACCGATCCGCTTTGCAAGGCGGGCAATCAAGTGCAGCTCGTTGAGCTTTTCCACAACGAGGAATATTCTGCGTCCCATCTTCTGCGCCAGCAAAGCCAGCTCCACATAGTTCTCGTCCTTGTATCCATTGCAGATAATGAGATTGTGCTCATCGATATTCGTAGCGAGCACAGCGTGCAGCTCAGGCTTCGAGCCGGCCTCCAGCCCGATGTTGAATTTCTTGCCGTGGCTCACGATTTCGTCGACCACCTGACGCATCTGGTTCACCTTTATCGGATAGATGATAAAGTTTTGCGCGCCATATTTATATTCCTCGGCGGCTTGCTTGAAGCATCGCGAAATCTTCTCGATGCGATTGTCGAGGATATCGGGGAAACGCAACAGCACCGGAGCGGTAATGTCACGAATCTGCAACTCGTCCATCAATTCTTTCAAATCGACGGATGCACAACCTTCACGCGGAGTCACCTGAACGTGACCATTGTCGTTGATTGAGAAATACTTCAGTCCCCAGCCCGTAATATTGTAGAGTTCGGCACTGTCCTCAATACGCCATCTTCTCATTATATCTCTGTCTGATTAAAAAATTAGTTTGCAAAGTTAATGAATAAACACGAGAAAAAAGAGCCGAGACGATGAATAAGTCGCCCCGGCTCAATATTTTCAATGTGTGTGCTGATTATTTCACCACAACTTTGACTGTTGTGCCGCCTACACGCACAATGTAGAATCCAGCAGCAAGACGGATTGTAGCCTCGCCGTCGACCGCAGCCACAGCCACAGTCTGACCTGTCATTGTGTAGACAGTCACATCGGCCGACTCTGCGACAACACGGATTGCGCCCTCTTCGCCTATAATCTTGACCATATCGGCCGTTGCGTCGTCCACACCCGACTCCACTTGGCAATAGATTGACAATTTGGTGTCGATGGTTGTCGTCGACGGTTTGTAGCAACGGAATCCATTATAGTTGAATTGGAGCAAATTGCGGGTGAATTCACCTTGTGCAAGCATCTTAACGGTGCTACCGGCAAATTCCACACTCCACTTGCCGTTGTCGCTGAGTGTCGACTCAACGCCAAGAGCATTTTTCTCGTTGCTTACAGCGCAGAGGTAGCCCGGCATAGCGGCGCCAGTCTCTGTTTTCGTCGCTGCGTTGTAGAATGTGTAGTTGTCGCCGTCCTTGCCCACTGTAAACACAGCCACGTCTGTGCCGACTGACGGCACCACATTGCCGTCGACAACGACTGTAGTGCTCTGACGGTACTGCTTTGCAGCGTTCTTCACGTTCTGCACTGTCGACATTGCGTTGGTTTCGCTAACCAAAATCACCTTCGCGCCTTCCTTGAGCATTTCAGCGGAAGTGACGAGTTGGAACGCACCTTCGGCAGCAGGCTCGCCAGCCTTGATTACATAAGTGGCAGTCGACTCCTCGCCCTGCTTCTCACCGAGTTCTGAATGCACGGTCAGCACATATGTAATCTCACCTGTCGCAGGAGCGGCAAGTTCAACGTCGCACGGCGAATAGTCGTAGACATCGTCGTCATTGCAAGTTCCCACAATCATCGAGCCGCGATAGCCCTCAATTGTAACAATCTGAGTGCCTGTGTATGTGCCCTCAGCCAATGAGAATGTAGGAGCGGTAATCACCGGTTCCGGCACAATCTCAAACTCCGCCTCAATAGGCGCGGAAGTCAAAGAGCCGTTTGTCGCCGTGGCAGATATAAGATACTTGCCCACTTCCGAATATGTTTTCCTCCACTCCTCTGTTGCGGTGACGTTGTCTACCTCAACACCGTCTTTTGTCACTACGGCATGAATTGAAGCCACGTCGTCTGACTTCATGACAATGACTTCGACTTCGCCGTAATAAATGTGTTCATCAGAGTCCGGATTCAATGGATATCCAGAGATTCCGATGCCCGGCTCCTGAACTACATCTTCCGGAATTTCAGTGAAGTTGACAGGATAAACCTGAACTTGACCCTTGAAATACGCCGTCATGGCCGTCACGTCATAGATTTTGCTTTCATCCGCAGGGAATGCGATAAATCCTTTGTCAAAGGCAACGATGGTGCCCGTATCGTCAAAAAGCGTAGTGACACCTTCTTCCGTGTCGAGCATCGCGTTGCGGATCACGACATAGCGGTTCTGCTTTTCGGCAGTGATTCCATCTATGGTCATTTCCTCAGGAGCAACACCCTTACCATTATCGGTGATTTCAGTGAGAACGGCATTAGTGAGTTGATAAGAGCCATTGAAATTGCTGAATTTACCCTTGACACCCGGAGCAAGCACAAAGCCGTTCACGCAGACTTTGTCTGGCTGTCCGTAGATAAGCATACCGTCGGTGCCGTCGGTAACATAAAGATTCTTTCCCGACTGATATGTAGACGTCAGCGGGCAAGTAAACTCATATTCCGGCTCGGCATCAGCCAGACCTTTTGTATAGAATTCAGCAATCGACGCCACCTTGACAGCCTCCGGTTCTACCGGTGTCACATCGCCCACATAGTAGAATGCCGGACGGATATGGCTGTCCTGATAGCCTGTAGAGAATTCCGGAACACCCGGTTCAACCTTCGCATACCATATAAACGACATGAAATTGGTGAACTCGCCGTATGTAGCCTGAACCTTGCCACCCGTTGCGTCGGCAAATTTCCAAACCGCATCTGACGCGTCTTTGCCCACACGGAGGTTGTAGTATGTCTTCGTGCCGTTGGTCGACTTTTCAACTGTCACATACTTGCCGTCGGCACTCTGGATGGTGTAGCCTTCGCCCTGTTTCTTGATTGTGAACAAGTTGGCTGAAGAGAAACTTTCTGTGCCGTTGAGTGTGGTCTCGGTAGCAGCCACATAGTTGACGCTATAGGTTTCGTTCTTCATCATGTAGAACTTGCCGTCGTTCTCGCCGACAATGATGTAGTTGCCTTCCTTGACGTTTGCCACATCCATTGCCTCGTAGCCGACTGTCGGAGCTGCCGGAGCCTTGATTGTGAACGTAACATTTTCAGCAGTCTTGGTTGTTGCACCGTCGGTTGCCGATGCGCTGACCTCATAAGAGCCGTCCTCGGTCACGTCGACCGAAACTGCCGAGGTTGCGTCGCCGCCCTTCCACGCAGCGCCGTCCTTGGTCACTGCCCATGTCATCGAAGTGGCGCCTGCCGGATATGAGATTGCGACTTTTGCCGACTTATACTCAACGCCGTTCTCCACACCGGAAATAACCGGAGCCTTGAGCTTCGCAGGAGTGCTGCCTGCTTCCCACTCCACCGAGATGCTTGTCACATAGATAGCACCGAAATTGGAACGGATTCCGATAAACTGATAATCGCCCTCAACGACCAGTTCAGACTTTCCTTTGGCAATCGAGCCAATCAACACGCCCTGAACGTCAGCTGAACCGAAAAGGTCGGTGTCAGAAGAGTAGGCTGTCGATTTGCCATACACATCGATGGTGCGCCCACTGGCTGTAGCGTCGTCCCAAACTACAGTGATTTTTCTCACAGTTCCGGCAGAAGCCGTCGTAACGATTCCGCTGTTGTTTTTCTTTGAGCGCAGCTGAATTGCGCCAGCATCAGACTTGGCGGAATTACCGGCATACACAGCCGACGATGTGGCTGTCACGTTGGAGAAATCCGTGTACGAGCTTCCTGTCGCCGTAAACAATTTGGCGGTAAGCACATCCGTCACAGTTGCGGCGTTGGCAAATCCCAATGACGCCAGTACTGCGAACATAATGAATAGATACAGTTTTTTCATAAAAATTTTGTTTATGTTGTTTTAGTCTATTTTTATCTGCTCTATGCGTGTTGTTTTAAAGTGGTTTCTTCATCATTGCAAATGTATGTCAAAACGATTAAGAATGCAAGTGTTTTATCTTTTTATTTCCAAAATGTTATTATTTCTTCATAACAAGGCTGTCACTATGCGGCGAACAAATCATCACTGGAATTAATCTTTTCACGTTTTTCCAAGTCAAAACCACATAAACAGATAAATTTATGTAATTTTGCAAAATCAAAAGGAGGAATATTATGAAACGATTATTTTTAGTTTTCAGCATACTGCTCGCCAACTTGGCGGCATTCGCCGGTCCGATCGACGACAATTGCTCAACCATCTACGACAGCATCATTGCCGGCGATATCTCAAAGGCAGAGGATGCCGCTTCGAAAGTATACGCACAGAAAAGTGCGTGCTCGGCTACAAACCTTGCCGACCTGGCGATAATCTACCACCAGCTGGTCGACAAGTCGTCGGATGCCGTGACGCGCTACGATTATGTGCTGAAAACCATCGACTGCTACAACAGCGCTGTGGACAAAGACTCGAACGCTGCACGCGCACGGTTCACAGAAAAAAGGGTGGACATGGATGCCGTGGCGAAAAACTACAATGCCAACCTGTCGAAATTCCAGCAGGCGGTGTCAGACTCTATGAACTTTTAAATTAAAACATAACAATGAAAAAAATCCTTTCAATTCTTTCAATGCTTGCTGTGTGTCTGCTGATGGCTTCTTGCCAGACCGATGCCGACAAGGCTTGCTCCGAAATGGCAAAAAACATGAAAGACGGCAAAGTCGATGCCGTTGCAAAAACTGCCGCCGAGCTCTATTCGCAGAAAGATGACCTCAGCATCGACAACCTGTCAGACCTCGCCATCGCATTCCACTATCTTGCACAGAAAGAGTCGTCGGTCAGAAAAGACGCGACCTACCTTTCCGACTATATCGAGAAGTCGCTCGACTGCTATATGGCTGTATATTCCGACGACGCCGACAAGGCTGAGAAAATTTTCAAAGAAAAGAATCAGGCACAACTCGGCAACGACCTGTCAAGAATGAAAAAACAGCTCAAACAGCTGCAGGATGCCGAGCAAGCAATCATTGACCAACTCAATTCATAAACCATTTTACAGATATCCAAGGGGTGTGAGAACTAAGCATTCCCACACCCTTTTGTTTTCCCCAATGCAGAGATGATTCCAACAATCATAGCCATCTATCTTTTCGCCGTAGGATACGGCATCTTCCGACGTTTCAACATGGGACTGGCACGCAACTCCCGAGGCCAGCAACTGCGGCGCTACCTCATCGCAGCCGTACAGGTTGTCATTCCGATGCTGCTAATGCGCCAAAGCTCATTCTCCCTGCCGGCTGTCTGCGCACTGCTGACTGCCACGTTGTGGATTGTCACCTACAACGTCTTGTATGACAAAACCAACCGGCAGACGTCGCCCGATTACGACAACCACATGGACATCGCTTTCGGTATCTATATTTTCGGATGGCTGTCGGCTCTGCAAGGCATCACAGCAGCATTGTCGCCGGCGGCAGCAGGCATCGTCACAGGACTTGCCGAAGCGGCAATTCTGATAATTCCGCTGGCTCATATCGGCTACTATTCCGTTTACCGCACATGCATCGACGATGCAGGAATGATTCCCATGCTCGACACATACGCATCGGAAACGGTCGAATATGTGCGGTCGCTCGGCATTGTGAAAGTTGTGGTTGTAGTAGCCGGTTTTATTGGCTTGACTGCCGCTCTTGTGGCAGCCAATTGGCAGACGGCATCGCCTGCCGACACCGCATGGTGGCTCTATGCCATCACCGCTGCGGTCTTCGCTTATTTTTCCGTCTACATCTGGAAACCGCGCCACGGACTGTTTGTGCGCACCGGTGTGGTCAATCTGTATATCGACGTGCGCGACTACTTCCGTGGCTCGCGCCGCTACCGCACCGGCATGGAGCAACGCCTGAGCGACCTCTCGGTGACGCGCAATGCCGAAGGCGGAAAGCCACACACCGTGCTGCTGGTGATCGGAGAGTCGGCATGCCGCGACTATATGAGCGCGTTCGAACCCGACCAGCCGTGGGAAACAACCCCATGGGAAACGGCTATGAGCCGCGACAGGCATCATTTCTCGTTTTTCCGCAACGCATACTCATGCGCCATGCAGACCGTCCCGGCGCTGGAACGGGCTTTGACCGAACGCAGCCAATACAACAACCGTGAGTTTTCCGACTCTGTGTCGGTTATCGACATCGCGCGCAAAGCAGGCTACCGCACAAGCTGGTTCAGCAATCAGGGGCATATCGGAAAGAACGACACGTCAGCGACTCTCGTGGCTTCAACATCCGACCGCGCCGAGTGGACTCTTTGTTCGGTCGAGGCGCAATACGACTCTTCGCTCATCGACTTTCTCGACACGATTGACCCCACGGTCGACAATTTCGTTGTGCTGCACCTGATAGGCAGCCATTTCAACTATGAGAACCGCTATCCGGAATCTTACGCCAAAGCCAACGGACTGCGCACCGACTTGGGCGATGTAGAATGCTACCGCAACTCCATCCACTTCACTGACAGCGTATTGCAGAAAGCCTTTGAAAAAGCGAGCCAACGCCTCAACCTCGAAGCGATGGTCTACTGCTCCGACCACGGAGGCATCCCCGACATGCGACGGTCGCCGCGCTTCCTCGGATTCAAGATGGTGCGCATCCCGCTATGGACCTACCTGTCCGACAGTTACATCGACCGCCATCCCGCCGTGGCGAAGGCTCTCGCCGACAACCGCGACCGATATTTCACCAACGACTTGCTCTACGACCTTATGTGCGGCATCTTCGACATCCGGTCAAACCGCTACGACCCTTCACAGTCGCTGGCGTCAGCCGACTATTGCTACCAGCGCGCCGACATGCTGACATACGACAACCGCATCCGTGTGGCCGACGATGATTTGGACAAGGCATAAGCCGGAAAATCAAAATTTCAAGCAAAACAGTGCATTTTTTAGATGACTTCCCTTGGTTATGCGACAAAATTTGCCCATTTTTGTCGCATAATTTGCGACGTTATTCCAAAATATTGCTCGTATCTATTCCATAAGATAGTGAAGAAATCTCCTTTTTTCGCTCGGTTTCTCGGCTCAATGTAAAAAAGACGTTGTTAAAGAAGCGGAATAAGTCGAACTTTACGACATTAAACAATGGCAACGTTGGCGGGCTATCGTCGCAGAGCGACGGCACTCCCGCGACGCAGGCTGCGGCTCGGAAAATCAAAATTTCAAGCAAGCTTGATTTTGTTTTTCTCTCGCCTTGCACTATCTTTGCAAAAAAATTAATAATCAGAGTGGAAACGAAATATATCTTCGTAACGGGAGGCGTGGTTTCTTCGCTTGGAAAAGGAATCATTTCTTCCTCATTGGCGCGATTGCTGCTTTCGCGCGGTTTTAGAGTGACTATCCAAAAGTTTGACCCGTATATCAACATCGATCCGGGTACATTGAACCCCTACGAGCATGGTGAATGCTATGTGACTGTCGACGGCCACGAAGCCGACCTCGACCTCGGTCACTATGAGCGTTTCACCAACGTCCACACTACTCGCGCGAACAACATCACCACCGGACGTATCTACCAAAGCGTCATCGACAAGGAGCGCCGCGGAGACTATCTCGGCAAGACGGTGCAGATTATCCCTCACATCACCGATGAAATCAAACGCAACGTGAAATTGCTCGGAAACACCGGCAAATACGATTTCGTAATCACGGAAATCGGCGGCACCGTGGGCGACATCGAGTCGCTGCCGTTCCTCGAGAGCATGCGTCAGCTGAAATGGGAGCTTGGCTCTAACTGCATCTGCATCCACTTGACATATGTGCCGTTTCTCAACGCCGCAAAGGAGTTGAAGACGAAGCCTACGCAACACTCTGTAAAGCAACTGCAGGAGGTGGGCATCCAGCCCGACGTGCTTATCCTACGCACAGAAAAGGAAATCCCGACAGCAATGCGCCGCAAGGTGGCGTTGTTCTGCAACGTGTCGCCCGACGCTGTCATCCAATCCATAGACATGCCGAGCATCTACGAGGTGCCGATGGGCATGCACGACCAGCATCTCGACGAGATTATCCTGAAAAAAACCAACACTCCATACGAGGGCGAGCCCGACATGAGTCAGTGGAAAAACTTCCTCGACAAGATGAACAATGCTACAGAGACTGTCACAATCGGTCTTGTGGGCAAATATGTCGAGCTTCAGGACGCATACAAGTCAATCAACGAGGCGTTGTTCCAAGCAGCCACCTACAACAACCGCCGTCTCAAGCTCGTGAGCATCCACTCCGAGAAGGTGAACGACGACAACGTGGAATCACTGCTCAAGGACATGGACGGCGTGATTGTGGCTCCGGGATTCGGTCAGCGTGGCATCGAAGGCAAATTCTCTGCGCTTAAATGGTGCCGCGAGCACGACAAGCCTACATTCGGCATCTGCCTGGGCATGCAGTGCATGGTGATTGAGTACGCTCGCAACGTGCTCGGACTGAAGGATGCAAACAGCACCGAGATGAACCCGCAGACTCCTTACAACGTCATCGACCTTATGGAGGAACAGAAGAGCATATCCAATATGGGCGGCACTATGCGTCTGGGCGCATACGACTGCGTGCTCAAAGCCGGTTCGAAAGCGGCTGAGGCTTACGGCTCAACACACATCAGCGAGCGTCATCGCCACCGCTTTGAATTCAACGAGGAATTCCGTAAGCAATTTGAGGATGCCGGCATGAAATGTGTTGGCGAAAACCCTGACACACACTTGGTTGAAGTCGTTGAGATTCCAGAAAAGAAATGGTATATCGGCACACAGTATCACCCTGAGTACAGCAGCACGGTGCTTTCTCCAAACCCGCTGTTCCTCAGCTTCGTGAAAGCCGCCATCGACAATCAAAAGAAATAAAATAAATAACAGAAGAAAATAATGGACAAAAACACGATTCTCGGCTTGTTGCTGATGGGTGTGGTAATCTTCGGATTCTCAATGCTCAACTCGGGCGACGACCAAAGCAACCAGCCGACAACCGAAAAGACTGAAAAGGCTGACGCAAAACAGGCCACAACCGACATTGCCGACAGCCTCAACGCCAACGAGCTTGCCCGCATCAAGACCATCGTGCGCCAATACGGCAAGCAGGACGGCGACAAGATGGTGCTGACAAACGACAATGTGAGTTTCACCATCGCTTCCGACAGCCTTACCGGCTCGGTTATGATGGACGGCAATATGACCGTGGCTCTCTCTGATTTGCAGCACGCTCCGTCGGCCGACAACCGTCTGCTCTACAACGCGGCGATGAAGAAGGTGCGCGACGCCGCCGAAAATGTGGCTAAATACTCCGACTTCGTGCAGTTTGTTGGCGGTGGAAACAAGACCGTAAAACTTGAGAACGAGCTGCTGACGCTCGACCTCTCTTCGAAAGGCGGACAAATAGCGAAGGCTACGCTGAAGAAATACAACGCTTTCCAACATGGAAAAGATGGCAACTGCGTGCTTTTCGACAGCAAGCACAACTCTTACGGCTTCGCCATCAACACCGACACACACCGTTTCGACACCAAGGAGTTCAACTTCACTCCGGTGCAGGAAAACGACTCTACGGTGCTGATGAAACTCGACTTCGGAAAGGGCGTTTACTTCGGCATCCGATATACGCTTCCTAAAAACAGCTATCTCGTGCGTATGGAAGTGGTGCAGCAGAACATGGCTGCCGTTATCTCTTCCAACGTGTCGACAATGGACTTTGAATGGAGCCAGAAGATGATGCGCCACGAGAAAGGTCAGACTTTCGAGGAACGCAACAGTGGTGTGTTCTACAAATTTTCGGGCGACAACGTGGAGAACCTCAGCGAGACAAGCAACGACGAGGATAAGACCAACAACCACTTGAAATGGGTGGCGTTCAAATACCAGTTCTTCTCTTGCGTGCTTATCGCCGACCAACACTTCATCGGAGCCGCTCCTATGAAAAGCGTTGTCATCGACAAGAACAGCGAGGAGCACAACGACTTCCTCAAAGACGTGTCGTTCAACAGCTCGCTTGAATACAACGTGAACAATCCGAAACCGGCGGCGTTCAACTTCTTCCTCGGCCCGAACGAGTACAAACTGCTCTCGTCGTTTGACGACAAGATCTCGCCCGATGAGGATTTGGAACTCACTCGCCTGATTCCGCTTGGATGGTCAATGTTCCGCTGGATAAACACTTGCATCATCATCCCTATCTTCAACTTCTTGGGAACGATGAACTTGAACTACGGAATCATCATCCTGCTGCTCACAATCTTCATCAAACTCGTGCTCTTCCCGCTCACCTATAAGAGCTTCTCTTCACAGGCGAAGATGCGCGTGCTCGCTCCCGACATCAAGGAAATCAATGATAAATACCCTGGCAACGAAAACGCGATGAAGCGCCAGCAGAAGATGATGGAGCTTTACAACCGCGCGGGTGCCAACCCGATGAGCGGATGTCTGCCGCTGATTCTGCAAATGCCGGTCTACGTGGCTATGTTCTCATTCCTGCCTTCATGCATCGAGCTGCGCGGAGAGTCGTTCCTTTGGGCTTCCGACCTGTCGGCGCCCGACATGATTCTCGAATGGGATGCAAACATCCCTGTCATCAACTGGATTTTCGGACACCATCTGAGTCTCTTCTGCTTGCTGATGACGGGTGTGAACATCATCTACACCTACCTCAACATGCAGGCAAACCCGAGCAACAACCAGATGCCGGGAATGAAGTGGATGATGTACCTGATGCCGGTAATGTTCCTCGTGTTCTTCAACGACTATGGAGCCGGTTTGAGCTACTACTACTTCATCTCTCTGCTCATCACAATCGCTCAGACATACGCTTTCCGATTCATCATCAAGGAAGACAAGGTGCGCGCCAAGATGGCTGAAAACGCCAAGAAACCGCGCAAGAAGAGCGGATTCATGGCTCGCCTCGAGGCTGCCCAGAAACGACAGGAGGCGATGCTCCGCGAACAGCAGAAACGCAAGAAATAATTCCGACTATTGCCCTGCGGCAATACTTTTATAGACAAAAGGACTGACACCCCGTGCCAGTCCTTTTTGTCTATATATGCTCAACGTAAAAAAGACGGAATACGCGAGCTCTGCGCCACGAAACAATGTCAACGCGCGATGCGGCTATTCCACCACAATCTTCCGTGTCTTGTCAGCCAAGGTGACCTCTACTTCGAAAAGCCCCTTATGTTGCTGAATTTATTCCAGTCTTCCGCCCGCGTATAGGCGGCAACAGATCCTTCCGGAACAATCAATTCGCAGTTAGTTTTATTGACTCCGTTAAACACTTTGAAGCCACACATTGGCGGAATTTCAGCCAACGATGTTATCTTCGACAAGTCGCTGCAATGTTTGAAAGCAGAATTCCCGATGCTCGTAATGCTGTTTGGCAATGTCAGCTCAGTCAAGCCGCTGCAACCCTGGAAAGCATACCACCAGATGCTCGTAATGCTGCTCGGCAATGTCAGTTCAGTCAAGCCGCTGCAACCCATGAAAGCTTCACCCTCTATGAAATGAATATTGTCAGGCAATGTCAGTTCGGTCAAACCGCTGCAACCACAGAAAGCAAGACCATCGATTCTCGCCACGCTGTCAGGCAATGTAAGTTTGGTCAAGCTGCTGCAACCCTGGAAAGCCTCGCTATCAATTTTTTTTAATTTCTTTGGCATGACAATCTCTTCCAACTTGTCGCAACCTTTGAATGCCTCTTTGCAAATTTCCTCGACACGTTCGTCAATCTCGTAATATTTGTCTTTAAGTGCGGTTGCATCAACAAGTTTCTTATAGTCCTCACTGTACACCACTACATCCCTTTTTTCCATGATATATACTTTAGTTTATTTTAACAGCCTGCAAGATGGCGCAAGAACTCTTTTCCTCACGCCATCTTTTCCAAGCCTTTCTATTCGTTTATATTTTCACTTTTTTGCTTATAAACTAATGCTATCGCTTCGACAAACGAAACGATGGTCTTTCATAAACATTTTTGTCGTTTTTTTATTTCAGCGTCTTCACAAGTTTTTCCCAGTCTGACTTTGTCATATTTCCAGGCGACAGCGAGACGTTCTGGCAGCTGTTGAGCAAAATCAGATTGCTGTAATTCTCCAGACCTTTGATTCTTGCAAACCATTCTCTCCGACTTCGCATAAGCACTATGACTTTCTCCTCTTCCATCGCGCTATAAATAAAATCGTCGACATACTTGCCAGACGGCAAGTCGAACGCCATTTTGTGTTTAGTGTGGTACGGGAAACATTCTATACAGAAAACTTTCTCTGAAATCTCGCATCCGCATGCTTTCTTCAATTTTCGCACGCGGTCTTTCCACCATTTATAGCCTAGATGGGACTCGCCTATCGCATTCACAACTGTTTCTGGATCACGCAGCCAAATGAACTCCTTGTTGATATGCCACAACTCCTCACAAATCTCTTTCTCATAAATGTTGGAGAAAGCATTCTTACCGTTTGGCAGCACTGACGCCGCCTGAATCGCGTTGCCGCAGCCCACAAAAGTCAAATCTTTTTCGCTATGTCCAGGATTGCCATTAAGCAGATAGACCTTAGCCTCAGGATCGCCGTGATATGGTTCAGGAAGTGTGTCAAGCACAATCTTTGATTTAACAGCAGTCGTCAGGCTGTTGATTACTGACTTGTCGCAATCGGCGACAGTGTCGCTAAGTGAAGTGTTTAACCATGGATTCTTCATGATTTTGGGACTCTTCATGTTTTTGCAATTTGTTTTTCGAATCTGCAAAATTAACAAACAAGAACACAATAATTACCCCCCCCAGTTAATTTTAGTTAATTATGTTGCAAAACATTTTCCCATAGGCTTGGCGTGTTGTCGGTAAGAATAAATGATGCCGAGAATATATCGCAGGGAGGTGCGCAATGTGTTCATACCCGTTCCCTTTTTCACATATCCACCTCTGTGAAACGATTGAAAGTTCGACCGTCTCTTGTAACCTTCCCGAAAAACATCTTTTCAGGGCGCACCCAATATGCCTTCTGTCCATACAAGGCTTGATAAACCACCATGCGTTCCAACGTCTCTGAATCAAAGGCGGAATGGAAGAACTTATACTTTCCGCCCTTGAAGTGCTGAAAATACCGATATTCTTTTACCGGACAGTCCATAAGCATCTTTTGGGCAAGCGGTGCGTACCATGCCTTCACCTCCTGCTCTGTTGGTGTGTGGCCGCCCGGGAAACGGAACACATTGCTGTAGTGCTCCATAAACAACGGGCAGAAATGGGCGATGCTGTCGTGCTCGCCAAAAAGTCCCCATACGCGGTCTTTGTAATATGGGTTGCAGCAATCAAATTGTATGGCTTCCAGTTCGGCAAACTCCCCAATCAACGCCTCGTCAATGACCAGCCGCTGATTGCCGTCAATGCGCGGCGCCTTGTATTCGTGCTCGCCGACGCGCTGCTTCAAAAATTCGGTCATCTTGAAATGAGGATTGCCAAGCAAGGCCGGTATGCCCACCACAGGGGCAAGCATCTGGGCAAGGAATGCTCCGCAGCTGTTGCCAAGAAGCAAGTCGGGCTGCTCCCGGTCGATGATTGAGCGAATCTCCTTCAGTGCCTCCTTTGGATGCAACGGCAGGTCGGGTGTCAGCACAACTGCCGACCCCTCGAAAGCCTCCCGCAACGCCTTTGCCATCGCACAACTTCCCGTGGCAAAAAATCCATGCAGGAACAGTATTTTCTTCTGTATTGTTTCTTCCATTAAATTCTTTTATCTTTCCGTTGGCAGCCTATACGGCCGCCTAATCAATCTCGAGACACTGCTTGATGGCGGCGCGGATGGCGGCGGAGTCGGCATTGTCGCGCTGAAGGATGGTGAATATCGATTTGATATATTCATCCTTGTTCTGGCAGCCGCACAGCTGCGCCACGTTGCTCTGCACAAGCATCGTTTTCTGGTTGTAGACACACAACACGCTGCGATAGTCGCCCTCCTGGACATAGCGGTTGAAGTCGCGGCACAGTCCCTCATAGATTGCGCGCGGACGTATCTCCTGTCCAAGATGGTCGAGATGGTCCTCAAGGGCGTTGATGTTCTGAAAACGGCGGTCAACGACCACCTCGATGGTGCGTTTCACTTGATGCCGGGTGTGCATCAACGCCTGCTGCCGCAGTTCTGCCTTGAAGAGTTTGAGGATGTTGCCACGCACATGCGAAAAAGCCTTCACATCATCCTTGCCGTGCACTCGCGCCACGGTGCGTATCACCCCCTCAAGCATCATTATATTCTCAATCTCAGCCACATCCGGCACATAAATCTTCTTCTGACGCAGATAGTCAACCTCATTGGCGTTGCGCCGGTCGCGGTCAACGATGCCGCGCGAGTCAAGATGATGGAAGCCTTGAATGTCGTTGACGGAGCGCACCGTTTCTATCACCTTGTTGCAGCTTCCCATCGGCTTCACCGTGTACTCCGGGAAAATCAGCGAATATAGTCTGAAATCAAGGCTGTGGGTGCTGTCGCCCTCCACAAAAAGCACCGGTTTGCGGCTGCCCATAAGGTCGATTATCAGCTGGTCGCTCAGCGACTCGTGCGGACGGATTATCTCATAGTCCCACGTTTCCGCCTGGATGTTGCATCCTCTCACCCACACCGTGACGTTGTCGGTGCGCGACGTAGGAAACTCGATGTCGTGGGTCATGTAGACAAACGTGCAGTCGGGGCGGTGCCCCTCGATGGTTGTCCAAAGGCTTTGCGTGATGCTGCGGTGCAGGAAAAGCGTAGGCGAGTCAACAAAAATCACGCTGCCCTTCGGAGCATACAGCGTCGCGCCGATATAGAAGAACACGGCTTTCTCGCCCGCCGACAGCTGGCGGGGATTGAAGGCATTGTCGCCAAGACGGTTGGTAAACTTGATTTTACCGCCCGACCTCTGCACATCGTTTTTCGGAAACACTTCCTTCCACAGTTTCACAACGGTATCGATTTTAGTGCGCGGCAACGGAATGTCGGCGGCTGCGCCGATACGGTTCATCTTGTAGGTGAACATATCGTTCATCTCATCGTTGAGCAGCATAAACAGCAGCATCTCAAACTCTGTCTCGGCTACGGGTTTCACAAACTGCACCGACTGCAGCGCCTGCTGATAGAACGTTGTAACCGACTGCGCCTGTATGTCGCCGTCTTTTATCGGATACAAGGCTTTGAGAGCGGAAATTGTGAATGCACGGTTGCCAAGGTCGGCAATCATCCGGTTGACGAAGCGTGTCTTGCCAGAGCCGTTGGCTCCGACCACTGTGATTTGCTGGCGACCGTTGAGCGACACCGGCTGCTGCCCGTCTATTCGTTTCGGAAGCGTTATGTCCATCGTATTCAGATTTTTGTCAGTGTAAAGTTAATCACTTACCACGAAAAATACAAACACGAAGCGACTAAATAATCAACTTAAATGACTTACTTACCAAAATATCTCCGCCACGACGTGGAACGGAAAAAGAGTGATGGCAACCACTGCGTTGAGCGTGATGAGAAGCACGGTGCGGTCGGTGCGTTTCATCGCCGCCTCAATGTTGCCGGCGCGCAGCATGCGGCGTGCAGTAACGGCTGAGCGTATCGACAGCCACGACAGCGGAAGCAACAGATAGAAAAACGGACTGCCGAGCAGCGAGAGGGGCGCGAACACATTGAAAAACGACAAAGCGATGATTACCGTCGTGACAACAGCGGCACGCAGATGCGTGGGGCAATGGCGCACGGCGTCATCAGCCGCCCGATGCTTCTCAACGACCTTTACACCAAAGATTTGCGCGAACTCAGGCACGAGTCTTGCCTCTGTCCATTGCGGCAGCCCTTGGCGCCACACCTTCGTTTCCGCCGCAAGTCCATGCGCGGTCAATTCCTCAAGGCTGAACGGGCCTTCGCTATTTCCGTCCTTTATCATCCAATACTTCATACGGCAAAGTTACTGATTTTCCTCAAAAGAATCATCGTTCAGAGCATCTTTTCAAGGATGTCGAGAGCGTGGAGCATATCGGCATGAAACGTGGTGTGCGAACGCAGAAAGTCTGTGCGGCCGTCTGCCAGCAAGGAATACAGCTCAGGATTCATGTCGTCGGCAAACGAGGAAATGGCATACTCGATGTCGTCGCGCTGCCAGTCCATTGTCGAATGGGCATAGACACGCTCCTTCTGGTGCAGGAAGCAATAGGCGGTCTCGATACCGGCGCGCGTAATCATCGGTCGTAACCCTCCGGACGCATTTGACGCTGCTCCACGCTGTAGACGTAGCCATGGCTGAGAAGATACGCCTTCAGCTGCTTCGGGTCGCGGTTGTAGGCATAGCAGATCTGTTCGAGCGAGTCAAACTCCTCGTCGCGCAGCAGCATATTGATTGTTGACACAAGTATTGCGGGGTCGGTTGGCAGATAGTCCATATTCTTGTCGTTTTTTTCACTCCATCAGCGGTGCCTCCACAGCATCGTCGCTCTGCTCCTGAAGGAAGAGGAAGTAGTCGGAGAACGAGCGTCCCTCCTTGAGCAGCAGGTCGAAATTCTTTTCACTGATAAACACAGGGCGCACCTGACGCGGAATGACAACCTGACGGTCGGCAAACAGTTGACGGCTGTAGTCCTCAAGGTCGGCGTAGCTGGTGAATCCCTTGATTATGATTATTCCGAGTTGTCCATACGTCTGACGGTCGATGTCGAAATCGCGCACAGCATAGTTCGAGAAGTTGTGGCGTGCCACGTCGAAGAGCAGACGGTTTGACGACACGCTGTCGACAGGATACGTGAGCAGACAGATGTGCGGACCCTCGCGCGACGTGTCAAACGGCGTATACTCCGTCGTGGAGTTGACCGCCGCAGTGTCGTTTGTGAGCCGTATCGACCAAATCATGCCACGCACGTTGCCTCCGGCTCCCGAATTCGGTTTTCTGCCTTTGGCAAGATCCTTCAGAATCGACGAGGCGAGCGGTGTGATGTCGGTGTCGGGATAGCGCACAAGCAATTCCTTGAGCGTTTCCTGGAAACGGTCGTATTTCTTCTCCGAGAGGTAGGAAAGTGCGTCGAGAAGCATGAACTTAGGCATAATTTTCGACAACGGATATCGGTTCATAATCCCCTGATACCCCTCATGCACCGCTGCGTTGCGGTTTGCAAGATAGTCGACATACGTCTTCTCATACATCCGCTCCTGCTCGCTCTCCATGTTGCGCAGGTTTTCGATATAATTCGGGTCGGCGAGAGCCATACCATATTTCGTGTCGGCAAAGTCGGCAAGAATCTTCTGCCGGCATGTCTCTGCCTTGTCGGCATATCCGTAGCGCACATACATCAGATACATATTATAATATATGTCAAGGCGATACACATTGTCGGGATAGCGGGTCAGCAGCTCGTTGAACGCGGCTTCGGCGGCATTCACATCCTCAAGTTTGTCCTTCAGGATTATGCCCATATTAAACAGTCCCTCCTGCACGATGTTGTGAGAGTTCTGTATTTCCTCCTCCGTTTTTGGAATCTGCACCAGATAGTATTCCGGGAAGTGCGGATCCTGCTCATGCGCCAGCTGCTCCTCGTTTTTCTTACGGGCGGCAATCTCCTCGTCGCTTAGCGGATTGCCGAGCGAGTCGACCATCTCTTTCTGCTTGTCGTCGTCGCCATAGTCTGCCTCCGAATTGAAGTCGCCGACAGAGAATGTGGTCTTGTTGGCGCGACGCCAGTCGTCTTCCAGCTTACGGCTGCCCCAGCGGCGCTGAAACTCCGTCTTGCCGGCATTTTTAGTGGCGGTGTTGTAGAAATACCACGACTTGTCGGTGTTGAGCGTATAGTTCTGCGTGTTGCTCTTCAACTGGCTTCCGGCAGCGTCGGGCCGCGACGCAAGCGCCTGCAGCGCAGCCTCCTCAGCAGCTTTCTTCTCCTTGTCTTTCAACTCTTTCACCAATCTGTCAGCCACTTTCTGCTGCTCCTCCGGCGACAGTTTTGAAAGCGCCAGCAACGAATCCTGCAGCGTGACATTCTGCGAGTAGACAGCCAGTTCGTCGAGCACGTCGCTGCGCTTCTTCAGCATCGCATAGTTCTGATAGTCCTCCGGCAGCTGCGCCACGCCCTCAGAATAGCAAGGCTGCGCCTTGTCATATTCATAGCGGTCGAAATAGAGTCCGCCGAGCGTAATCTGGTTTATAGCCTTGTCGATGCCGTTGCGCGTGCTTTTCTCATTGGCAAGCACATAGTTTTTTATGGCGTTTGCCGTGTCGCGGCGCGACAGGTAGAGATTGCCTATGGCATAGTATATCTGGTCGAGGTATTCTTTGTTGCGGTCCAACCGCGCCATACGCTGCAACGACCTTACCTCTGAATTGATGTTCTGTCCGGTGTAGACCTCGCTCTGCTTGATGCGGGCGTTGAACTGCGTGCGGTAGGTGGCGCTCGACGCTCCAGCCACCGACTTGAACATACGGTAGGCGGCAGCCTTGTCGCCATTGGCCTCATAAACCTGCCCGAGCAAAAATGCCAGACGCGTCTTCTGTGCACCGTCAGTGTCTTTATACGCCGCAAGCAGCACAGGCGCCGCCTTGTCGTATTGGCGCGTCTTCACGAGGAAGTCGGCATAAGCCGTGTTGTACATCGTGCGCAGCCGCTTGTTCACAAGCTCGTCCTGCTTCAGCCGCGACAACACGTTCTCAGCCTCGTTTGTCCATCCCAGCGCGCAGTAGCTGCGCAACTGCCATATCTTCGCCTCTGTGACGAGTTTCGGGAGCCACGGGAAATAGCGCTCCACATACATAAACGTAGCCGCCGCCGCGGAGAAGTCGCCTTTCAGATACTGCGCCTCGCCCATCAGCCGCCACGCATTGTGGAGAAACGGGTTGTACTCGTTACGCTTCAGATAATCACGATATTTCGGGTCGCGCATCTTGCTGCGGTCCTTCTTAGGTTTCTTCTGGATGGAATGGAGAGCGATGGCTTTCTGCATCTTCTCGATTGTGCGGTCGAAACTCACCGACGGATGCGTGGCTTTGTCGTCGGCAAACGACTCGGCGGGATGCACATAGACGAAGTCGGAATAGTCGTCCTCATATTCCTCCTCCATCTTCTTCAACTGCTCCTTATAGTGCTGCTCTCCGTTGAAATAAACGTTGTAGCGGGTGGTGAACGACTGCATAAACCGGGAGCCGGCGGTGTTTTTCTTCGTGCTGCACGACAGCAACACGGAGCACAACACTGCCACCACAACCGTCCAATATGTCGCCGTCCGGCACTTCATACATAATATTAACGCTCGCGCACGCTTTTTATTTCAGTGCGGCATTTAAAAAAATCGCCCCACCACCACCGATTTTCCCAACTGTATATTTGCGCAATAAAAATTAATGTCTAATTTTGTGAAACTAATAACAAACAAAACTATTATCATTTAATCTTAAAGATATGGCTTTTCCTTTTATTACCGCAGAACAGGCGGCTGAATTGGTGAACAACGGCGACAATGTCGGTTTCTCTGGTTTCACCGCTGCCGGCACGCCTAAATTTGTCGCTCCTGCAATCGCAGCTAAAGCGAAAAAAGAACACGAAGCCGGACGTCCGTTCAAAATCAACGTATTTACAGGTGCTTCGACCAATGACTACATCGACGGCGAGCTTGCACGTGCCGATGCCGTGAATTTCCGCACGCCGTATCAGTCATGCAAAGACACCCGCGCACGCCTCAACGCTCACGAAATCAACTATTGCGACATGCACCTCTCTCAGCTTGCGCAGAACCTCCGCTACGGATTCTTCGGCAAGATGGACATGGTGGTAATCGAGGCTGGCGACGTGACCGACGACGGCGAAATTCTGCTCGGTCCTGGTGTGGGCAACATTCCTTCGCTCGCTCACCTTGCCGACAAGATTGTAATTGAGCTAAATGAGCATATCCCGGCTGAAATCCGCGGTCTGCACGACATCTACATGCCGCTCGACCCGCCTTACCGCCGCGAGATTCCCATCTATAAGCCAAGCGACCGCATCGGTTCTCCGGTGTTGAAGGTCGACCCGTCGAAAATCGTGGGTATCGTAAAAACTTACAACACTGACAAAGTGCACGGATTCTCGCCTATCGACGAGACCACTATGCGCATCGGTGCAAACGTTTGCAAATTCCTCATCGGCGAGCTCCGCGCCGGACGCATCCCTAAAGAATTCCTGCCGTTGCAGTCGGGTGTGGGCAACATTGCCAACGCCGTGCTCCACGGCTTAGAGGAAAGCCCGGAAATCCCTCAATTCGATATGTACACCGAAGTGATTCAAGACGCCGTGCTCGACCTTATGGAGAAGGGCAAATGCCGCTTCAGCAGCACATGCTCGCTCACATTCTCCGACGAGACGATGGACCGCTTCTTCAAAAACGTTGATTTCTTCCGCGACAAGGTGCTTATCCGTCCGGGCGAAATCTCAAACAACCCTGAGATTATCCGTCGACTTGGCGTGATTTCTATGAACACTGCTCTCGAAGCCGACATCTTCGGCAACGTCAACTCAACCCACGTGGTGGGCACCAAGATGATGAACGGTATCGGCGGCTCAGGCGACTTCACTCGCAACGCCTATATCTCTATCTTCAGCTGCCCGTCAATCACAAAAGAGGGCAAAATCAGCAACATCGTGCCGATGGTGTCACACCTCGACCACAGCGAGCACTCTGTGGCTGTGCTCATCACCGACCAGGGTATCGCCGACCTCCGCGGAAAGGATCCGTTGCAGCGTGCCGAACTCATCATCGAGAACTGCGCACACCCGGCCTACCGTCCGTTGCTCCGCGACTACTTGAAGCTGAGCAAAGGCGGACACACGCCTCACACCCTCAAGGCTGCCTTCGCATTCCACGAAGAGTTTAACGCTTCGGGCGACATGCAGAATACCGACTTCTCGAAATTTGCATAATAAACTACGCATAAACACCATCTAAAAGGGGTTGCCGAAACCATACGGCGACCCCTTTTTCATATATTTAGGTGTGAAATCAGTTGCATTGTGGTTTTTTTTGTCTAATTTTGCGGCGCAAAAACAAGAGAGAATTATTGATATGCCGAAAAATTTAGTAATTGTCGAGTCACCTGCAAAGGCTAAGACAATCGAAAAGTTTCTGGGAGACGACTACAAAGTAATGTCAAGTTATGGCCACATCCGCGACCTTCAAAAGAAGGATTTCAGCATCGACGTGGAGCACGACTACAAACCCATATATGAAATCCCTGCCGACAAGAAGGAACTTGTGAAGCAGTTGAAGGCTGAAGCGAAAAAAGCAGACACGGTCTGGCTCGCTTCCGATGAGGACCGCGAGGGAGAAGCCATCGCTTGGCACCTGTACGAGGTGCTCGGTCTGACGCCGGAAAAGACAAAACGCATCGTATTTCACGAAATCACCAAAAGCGCAATCCTTCACGCCATCGAGACACCGCGCAGCATCGACATCGACCGTGTGAACGCCCAGCAGGCGCGCCGTGTGCTCGACCGCATCGTGGGCTTCGAACTGTCACCTGTACTTTGGAAAAAAATCAAACCGGCTCTCTCCGCCGGACGCGTGCAGAGCGTGGCGGTAAGACTGATTGTGGAACGCGAGAAGGAAATCAAGAATTTCAAGGCTGAGGAATACTACCGTGTGGTGGCTTTGCTCCACACCGACAATGCGGCGCAGCCTATTCGCGCTGAGCTCAACAAGCGTCTGCCAAGCAAAGAGGCGGCAATGGAGTTTCTCGAATCATGCAAGAACGCAACGTTCAGCATCAGCGACCTGACAGTGAAACCGCTGAAGAAGTCGCCGGCAGCCCCGTTCACCACGTCGACGCTGCAGCAGGAGGCTTCACGCAAACTGGGATTCACCGTGTCGCAGACAATGATGGTGGCTCAGCGCCTCTACGAATCCGGACATATCACTTACATGCGTACCGACAGTGTCAACCTGTCGTCGCTTGCTCTCGGCACTATCAAGGAAGAAATCGCAACTACGCTCGGCGACAAATACTACAAGGCGCGCAACTACCACACCACGGCAAAGGGCGCACAGGAGGCTCACGAGGCTATCCGCCCTACATACATCTCACACCACGAAATCTCGGGGACGGCGCAGGAGAAACGCCTCTACGACCTTATTTGGAAGCGCACCATCGCCACTCAGATGGCTGATGCCGAACTGGAGAAAACCACCGCCGAAATCAGCATCGACGGACGCCAGGAAAAGTTTGTGGCTACGGGCGAGGTTATCAAATTCGACGGCTTCCTGCACGTATACATGGAATCGACCGACGATGAATCAAACGACGCGGAGTTGGACACTCGCCTGCCTGAACTGAAAAAGGGCGAGACTCTCGCGCTCGATGAAATCGACGCCACACAGCGCTACACGCAGCAGCCGCCACGCTACTCCGAGGCGATGCTCGTAAAGAAACTCGAGGAACTGGGCATCGGACGTCCTTCAACCTACGCTCCGACAATCTCTACTATACAGAACCGCGACTACGTGGAAAAAGGCGAGAAAACCGGAACAAAACACGACATCTGCCTGCTCGAGCTGAAAAACGGCAAAATCAAAGAAACGAAGAAGGAAGAGTCGTACGGCAACGAGAAAAACAAGCTCATCCCGACAGATGTGGGTATGGTGGTAAACGATTTCCTTATGGAATATTTCCCCGACATCATGGACTACAACTTCACTGCCAACGTGGAGGAGAAATTCGACCATATCGCTGAAGGTCAGACAAAATGGAACGACGAGATTGCCAATTTCTATAAACTGTTCCACCCGGAAGTGGAAAAAATTTCCAACCTGCGTCTCGAGCACAAGGTGGGAGAACGCGTGCTCGGCACCGACCCGAAAACAGGCAAAGAGGTGTCGGTGAAAATCGGACGTTTCGGACCGCTCGTGCAGCTCGGATCGACCGACAGCGAGGAGAAACCGCAATTTGCATCGCTGCAGAAGGGACAGTCGGTAAGCGACATAACACTCGAGGAGGCTCTAAAGCTCTTCGAGCTGCCACGCACTCTCGGAGACTACGAGGGCGAGACCGTGACGGTGGCTATCGGACGCTTCGGCCCATACGTGAAGCACGGCAAAATGTTTGTCTCGGTGCCTAAGACGCTATCACCGCAAACAATCACCCTCGACGAGGCGGTCGAGCTGATCAAGAACAAAGCCGAAGCAGAGAAAAAACGTCTGGTAAAAACATTCGACGAGGAGCCGGAGATGGAAATCCTCAACGGTCCTTACGGAGTCTATATCTCATACAAAAAGAAGAACTACAAGATTCCGAAGGACAAGGATGCAGCGGCTCTCTCGCTCGATGATTGCCGCGCAATTATCGAAGAGGCGGCAAACGCGCCTAAAAAGCCGCGCCGCACCGTGCGCCGCACTACAAAAAAATCATAATCGCGATGACTCCAACATACATCCATCTTGAGTCGATACGCTCCACCAACACCTATCTGGCGCAAAACGCCGAAGGTGCTGTCCACGGCACCGTTGTCTACGCCGACTGCCAAACCGCAGGACGCGGACAGCGGGGCAACTCGTGGGAAAGCGCCGACTTCAAAAACATCACGATGTCGATGTTGCTGCGCCCGGCAAACGTGAAGCCAAGCTGCCAGTTCTGGCTGTCGGAAGCGGTGGCGCTTGCTGTGGTGCACACCCTTGACCGCTACATCGACAACGGCGTAAGCATAAAATGGCCTAACGACATTTACTGGAACGACCGCAAAATCTGCGGGATTCTCGTGGAACACTCGCTGTCAGGCGGAAAAATCGACCACACGATAGCGGGCATCGGACTCAACATCAACCAAGAGAAATTCCTGTCTGACGCGCCCAACCCCGTGTCACTACGCCAAATCATCGGCTGCGACACCCCACTGCCCGATGTGCTGCACCATCTTTCCGAAGAGCTGCTGCGCCTTGCCGACTCGCTGCCCGACAACGCCGAGTCGCTGCACGCCGAGTTTCTCAGCCGCCTATACCGCCGCAACGGGTTGCACACCTACCGCAACGTTGCCGACCGGACGGCTGACCATCTCGCAGCCGGCGAAGAGTTCTGCGCCGAGATTGCCGACGTGGCTCCCGACGGCATCCTGACCCTCGCCCGCCCCGACGGCTCCCGCCCTCGCTTCGCTTTCAAAGAAGTAGAATTTGTAATCGGAAAATAAGTCTACACAAATATACTCTCGCGCAGCCCATTGGCTGAGCCGGTACGTGCCGAAGGCTCTGTCTCATCGGATATACTCTCGCACAGCCTATTGGCTGAGGCGGCACGTGCCTCCGGCACGTCACTTTTCGGTAACCCGGTACGCGACGCAGGAGCGTGCCGGGACTGCGCATCTCCAAGCCGTCAGCGTGCCGGAGGTACGCCACTGCGCTATTTATTGTTGAGAAATTTGTATTGGCAACAAGATGTGGCTATCTTTACCAAAAAATGCGATGAGTTACACAAATTTACTTTATCATATTATTTTTCGCACAAAAGACAGCCTGAAGACTATCAATTTAGTTAATGCCCCATTACTGTACAACTACATTTTCGGCATCTGTCGAAATAAGAACTGCAAACTATACCGAATCGGCGGCGTAACCGACCATATACATATCTTCGCCGGACTCCCACCGACACTGTGTGTCTCAGATTTCGTAAAACTAATCAAGACGGAGTCAAACAAATTCATGAAAAACCATCGCACCGAATTTCCTAAGTTTGGAGGATGGGGTACAGGATACTGTGCATTGACATATAGCAGCCGTGACCGGGAGATGATAATTAATTACATCAAGCAACAACCAGAACATCATCTTGGCCTCGGATATGCGGATGAATTACGTGCGCTACTTGAAGAGAACGACGTTTCCTATAATTTGGATTACTTCGACAAAGACTGAACATTTGCACGTGAAGCAGTAGCGTACCTCCGGCACGCTGGTTGGTGTAGGGATGCCCTCTGTCCCCGGCACGCTCCTGCGTCGCGTACCGGGTTACGCGGGAATGTCGTGCCTCCGGCACGATCTCTTCGGATATCCTCTCGCATAGCCTATTGGCTAAGGCGGTACGCGCTGGAGGCTCTGTCTCATCGGATATCTTCTCGCGCAGCCCATTGGCTGAGCCGGTACGTGCCGGAGGCTCTGTCTCATCGGATATACTCTCGCGCAGACCATTGGCTGAGCCGGTACGTGCCTAAGACACTGTCTCATCGGATATACTCTCGCGCAACTCATTGGCTGAGCCGGTACGTGCCGGAGGCACTGTCTCTTCGGATATACTCTCGCGCAGCCCATTGGCTGAGGCGGTACGTGCCGGAGGCACGTCACTTTTCGGTAACCCGGTACGCGACGCAGGAGCGTGCCGGGACTGTGCATCTCCAAGCCGTCAGCGTGCCGGAGGTACGCCACTACCCACGATTATTTAGAAATAAAAAAGTTCCGCAAGCGATGCTTACGGAACTTTTTGCGCTTCAAGATGGACTTGAACCAACGACCCCCTGATTAACAGTCAGGTGCTCTAACCAACTGAGCTATT
>OLGA01000373.1_pt1 | contig 40274 bp, 37 predicted proteins | sample 1604881 | NCBI WGS metagenome assembly OLGA01 (sample SAMEA3888896, study PRJEB22519) | human gut metagenome | biome: human gut; feature: human-associated habitat; material: faeces | place: Denmark | collected 2009 | reverse complement strand
AGAATTATTCTCTCAACAACTTCAAGAACAAAACAGTCGGCGACGGTCAGCACGGAACGGCGCGTTGGGCAACCCCCAAGGAAATTCACACGACCTATCATGTGGTCCCGTTCCGTCCTCGCCGCTGGCGCAAGGGAGAGGAACTGCCTACGGTGCAGGGCATCATTCTCGGCAGCATGGGCGGCAGAAAGCGCAGAGCCAAAAGAGGTGTGATTTCGCAAACCACTCACAAGCTGCTGGAGAGGTTCCGCCGTCCTACAGCAGGAAAAAAAGAAAAGCGAAAGCCGAAGAAAAAGAAGTCGGCAATTTCCAAAATCAAAAATGTGGTGGAAAATCAGCGGGATGTCCGCGCGCTGGTGGACAGCGATGATATCCACTGCCTTATGATCGGTGCTTCCGGCGTGGGTAAAACTGCATACTTTTTATACGCCAACTTAGAGTATGCCAGCGCCAGCGGCATGAGCTATCTGGCGCTGGATACCAAGGGGGATTTGGCACGCAACTATGGAGCCATCGCCTCCCGGTATTACGGCTACAAGGTATCCGTCATTGACCTGCGCAATCCAACCCGCTCGGACGGCTTCAATTTCCTGACGCTGATGAATCACTACATGGATATTGCGCGCAAGCATCCGGAGAACCTCGCTGCCCGAGCGCGCGCAGAGAAATACGCCAAGATCCTCGCCAAGACTATCATCAACCCGGACGGCGACGCTGCACAATACGGCGAGAATGCTTTCTTCTACGACAGTGCGGAAGGTTTGCTGACTGCCATTGTGCTTCTGCTGGCGGAGTTCGCCCCACCCAAGAATGGGGAGCCGGAGAAGCGGCACATCGTATCAGCCTTCAAACTGGTGCAGGATCTGCTGGCGGTGCCGAAGTCAAGAGGCAAGAATGGCTTTCAGCTGCTCATGGATGAATTGCCACCGGAGCATAAGGCCCGGTGGCTGGCAGGCGCAGCCCTCACCAGTGCGGATCAATCTATGGCTTCGGTCATGTCCACCGTCATGTCCCGCCTCAACGCCTTTCTGGATACGGAACTGGAGCAGGTCATCTGCTACGACAGCCCCATCAACGCTGAAATGTTTGCCTCGGAGAAGTGCGCCATCTTCCTGATTTTGCCGGAAGAAGATCCGGCAAAGAATTTCATCGCGGCGCTCATGATACAAAATCTGTCCCGCGAATTGTTCTCCGTGGCGGATGAAACCGGCGGCAGGCTCAAAAACCGCGTGGTGCTGTTTTGCGATGAGCTGGGAACCATGCCGCCCTTTGACATCCTGCCCCTATTCAGCGCGGGGCGCTCCCGCAGACTGACGCTGGTACCCATTATCCAAAGCCTCGCGCAACTGGAAAAGAACTACGGAAAAGAGGGTGCTGAAATCATATGTGACAACTGCCAGGACACCATCTTCGGCGGCTTTTCGCCTCAGAGCAAAACGGCAGATGCTCTCTCCGCTGCACTCGGCAGCAGGACGGTACTGTCCGGCTCCGTCAGTCAGGGAAAGGAGAGCAGCCAGTCCTTGCAGATGATAGAGCGCCCTCTCATGACGCCAGATGAACTGAAATCCATCCCCAAGGGCGAATTTGTGGTGATGAAAACGGGAACTCATCCCATGCGCACCAAACTGCGCCTCTTTCTGGATTGGGGCATCACCTTCGATCCCGATGGTTACCGGATGCCGGAGCGGGCAGCCCGAAAGATCGCCTACATAGACCAGGGCGAACTTGTTCGCAGCATCCATCGGAGCTGCACAAAAAGTCCCTATAACATGGAGGGAAGCAGATGAGCCAATTCAACTTTATCTACGCCGAGGAGCATCTGAGCCACCGGGAGAAGGCGGTCTATATCTACCTTCGGGACCGGGCGGACGCCTCCGGTGTCTGCTGGCCGGGGATCAAAACCATTGCCCGTGAATTGGGACTTTCGCCGCGGACAGTCCAGCGGGCCTTGGCAGATCTGGAGCGCAGGCAGCTCATCGAGAAGCGGAACCGCCGCCGCTCCAACGGCAGTCTCACCAGCAATTTATATCGGCTGACAAAGCACAAAACGTCACAGCCTCCCGCCAAGGGGGGACTGTGACGTTTTCCTTTTCAAAATTCTGTCCATAGGGTAGCGTCATCATGGCGCATCCAGAAGAGCCTACTCTACCGGAGGATACAGGACAGAGAAAGAACAAGAATATGGAGGAACTTATGAAGATGATCGTTAGAAGAACAGCGTTGGCTGTCTGCACCCTTGTCCTGGCATTGATCCTGCCCACAGCTGCTTCCGCTGCCTGCACAGGCTTTGATGACGTGCCGGAGTCTGCGGACTGCTACGAGAGCGTGATGTATCTTGCGGAGCATGAGATCACGCAAGGCACGGGGAACGGATGCTTCTCCCCGGATGCGCCGGTGACGGTGCGGCAGTGGGCGATGATGCTCTGCCGGGCCTATGATGTGAAGGTCGAGGGCAGCTCATGGGGTGATCTGAGCCAAAGCTCTGTGGAACAATCCTACCGAAAGGGCTGGCTGAACGAAACCGCACTCTCCGCGCCCAATATCCAGCTATGCCGGGGAGCGCTGCTCAAAAGCGCCTTTGCCACAGCTAAGATCCCCGTTTACGACAGCGTACTCTATGCGGGCGGCGTGTCGCTACCCGATCATGAAAACTGCATCCGCATCGGGAAGGAGCTTCAGCTCTGCGGCGAGGAGGATGATGCAAACGAGATCGTCACCCGCAGGGACGCTGCCATGCTCCTTCGCGCAATCCTGACCAGAGCCTTCGCCGTGACAGCCCCGGCAGCTCCGGTGACGTTAGTGAACGCGGCAGGCGTCAACATCAACGACTACCTGCTGGCGCTGCGGCAGGTGCCGGAGCCGGTGCTTGCCGCCTTCAACGCCGCCGGCTGGACATACCGTATCGACTTCGACTACATCAGCGAACTCAGCAAGCAGCTGAACATGAGCTGCATTGGAGCCACCAACTACAGCCAGAAAACCATCTACCTCTCGGAAGCCAGCGCGACGCTCCATGAATTCGGACATTTCCTCGATTGGACGCTGGGAATCCCTGCGGAGCATGAGCAGCTATATCTGGCGGAGGCACAGAACTCCGGGCTGCGGGATTACGCCAAAACCAACGCCAGAGAATACTTCGCAGACTGCTTTGACTACTGGATCGCATACAGCGGCAGCGAAAAACGCATGGAAACCTTTCGGAATGCTGCGCCGCAGACCTGGGCCTACTTTGAGGCACTGGAGAAAAACAACTGGAGAAGCTGACAACCCTACTATTTCCGGGGCCGTGGTGAATTGCGCTGTTCCCTCTGTATCCGCGCCGCACAGTAGGCGATCAATTCCTCCGGCGTCGGGACCGCACCGGCGCACGGAATCTCGGAGACGATACCGGCGTCCCTTGGCTGTGCCATGAGGATGGCAAGGCTGATTTCCCTGCGGACTTCTTCCACGCTGATCCCTTCACGCGCGGCGATGACTTCCATGGCGCGCCGCGCTGCGGCAAGCTGCTTGGCATTTGTTTTCATACGGTTTCCCTCCTGATATTTCTCTTAGCGGTATTTATCGCTTAACTTAACGATAATATAACATAGACATGAGGGGAAAACCGTCGAACACGGTCGAAAGCAGGAAGTTTTATCGTTCAATAAAACGATAGAGGACGAAAAAAGAGGAAGCCTGCAAAGGCTTCCTCTGTATCAGGTCTGATCGTGGTTCATGGCGCGCATGGTCTGTAAAACCGCGTCCTTCTGCTGGGGCGTCAGATTTACCCAGTTATCAAAAAGCTCTTTCAATTCCGGTGTCAGCTCCACCATTTCGCCCTCTGCGAAGAACTGAGAAAGCGAGATGCCGAAAGAGGCACAGATCGCTTCCAGCGTACTGATGGAGGGAATCGTATTGCGGTGATAGATATTCGCAATGGTAGAGTTGGAAAGACCGCAATTTTTAGCCAGCCGGTATTCTGACCATCCGCGTTCGTCCAGTAGTTGATGCAGCCGCTGAAGCGTGTCCATAGTTTCGTCACCTTTCTTTCCTGTATATATTTTACCGTTTCATTGAATGATATAATATTGTTTACTTGTATGCGACATATCATTTAATAAGACAGTAAAGGCAACTCAAATAGGTAACAACCCCATGGACAGACGAAGCCGCCCCCGTCAGGCTCAACGCTTGACAGGGGCGGCTTGTTTCTTGTTCAGTTTTGTGCTTCTCGCTCCTGACGCAGAAGCGCGATGCAGATTTTGAGCTGATAGGCTTTGTGGATACCCAGCTTTCTGTAAATGATTTTACTGGTCTGGAGGGCTTTGTCTCTATCGGGCGAACGCAATACTACGCCGAATCAGGCCGCAGTTGACAGTTTCCGACTCCCTCCGTTATAATGCGGTCATACTACAAATGAGAAGGAGAGCGATTTCCATGAACAAATCTGAACTGATTGCCGCCATGGTGGAAGCCAGCGGTCTGACGAAGAAGGACTGCGAGGCGGCCCTCACAGCCTTCACCGGCGCGGTGGAGACTGCCATGAAGAGCGGAGACAAGGTGCAGATGGTGGGCTTTGGCAACTTCGAGGTCAAGGAGCGCCCTGCCCGCGTGGGCCGCAACCCCCGTACCGGCGAGTCCATGACCTACCCCGCCTGCAAGGTGCCGGTTTTCAAGCCCGGCAAGGCCCTCAAAGACGCCATCAAGTAATCATAATACTACGGAACAGTAACGCCCCCCTTGCGCCGTGTCGCTCAGACCGGCGCAAGAGGGACGCTTTTTCTTTACTATGTTTCGTTCTCCTGTTCCTCCTGCGTCTGACGCAGGATCGCGGCATATTGCTGTACCTTTCGGTAGGAATCAAGCCCCGTCTTTCGGAGAATGCTCTTGGTGTGGCTGTAAATGGTGCTCACCTTAACAGAGAATTGAACGCTCATCTCCTGTGGCCCCATGCCGACAACATAGCCCTCATAGATCTTGCGCTCCGTATTCGTCAGCTTATCCAGCCCGGTCACAAAGATCCGGTACACCTCCGGGTCAATGTCATCCTTCTGCGCGTGAGCCATACGGGATGCGTCCGTCTGCACGGTCTCCAACCGGCTTTGTGTTTCCTCCACCTGCGCTTGCAGCACGGCCTTTTCGCCCAACAGGGACTCGCTCTGCCGCAGGGCCGCGTCCTTCTCGCTCTCCAACGCGAAAACAGCCTCCTGATGCGCTTCATCCTGCGCCCGCAGAGATCCGGATACGGCGGCAAATTCGCTATAACTCATCTGCCCGTCGCCCCGGTTTTCCTCCGTAAGCTGCCGGAGGTCCCGCAGCAGCGGAGAGATGTATCTGCGGCTGAGGACAATGCAGGCAAGGCACAGGGCAAAGAGCAGCAGGAACAGCAGCAAAGCGGTCTGCCAGACGCTGCGTACCACAAGCTGCCGGTAATCCTGCGCGGGGATCAGCACCGCCAATGTCCGGCTCCCGCTGTCTCCGCCCGCAGCGGTAAAGTCCATGGTCATGCCCACATAGGAGAGTCCCCCGCATTTCATGGCGATCAGGCCGTGACGCATGGGCTTGAGTGTGAGAGGGTCGTTAATGGGAACATAGCAGTAGTCTCCCGCACCGCCGGTCATCAGACACCCGCCGCTGTCCAGCGTGTTGGACACGCCGCCCTCCGAGGCCATGAGGCAGGCAACGCTTTGAAAGCCAGTAGGCTGCTTGTGGTGAGCTGCAAAATAAGTCTGGTTGACCCCAAAGCCGCACAGTCCGTATACCGTGCCGTCCTCCCCGACCATGGGAATGGTCAGCAGAACGGCCCGCTCCGAGGTGCCGGGAAGGGTGATCAGTGCCGAGGTGCGGCAGGAGGCGGAAGATACCGGCGCAGCCGCATCCGCAAGGCATTGCCGGTAATCCGGCAGAGTCTCCGTGTTGAACTCCCGGCTCCATTTCCGGTGGGGCATGACCCCGTGGGCCTTCCCAATCTCCGCCATGCCCCGGTAGAGCAGCAGATCCCCGGTCAAATGCTCGGCATTGCTCCGCTGGACATACAGCCCGCTGCGGTCAGCCTCGCCGCTGCTTACGCCGATGGCGGCTTCCAGAATGACAAAGGCTCCGGAGCAGTCCGTCTGACGGGCATACTGACACAGCGGCTCCAGCAGCGCCTCCTCTACCTGTGAGATGGCGTCAAGATTTCCGTCCAGCTCCGAAAAGGTCATGCCCTGTTCGGCCAATGTGTCCTCCAGAATGTCCGTCATATCCTTGGACAGATGGGCGCTCATGCCAGAGACATTCCGCCAGAGGGAGGCCATATCCGAGCGGAACACCTCTATCTGGATGCTCATGCTTTTGGACAACTCCTCGCCGGGGGTATTGATCCGCCCGAAAATTTGCAGGCTCACCAGCAGCACCGCGGCCAGAAGAAGGCCCATCGCCGCCATGTAGAGTACCAGCTTGTGCTTCATGGAGCGGTTGGCGTAGTTCAGTTTTTCCAGTACATGGCGCATCGATTTTTACCTGCCTGTGGTTTGTTTTTCATCCGCTTCAGCCCATGGAGCAGAGCAGCGTCCATGTCTCGTTGGCAAGATCATCCATATTCTCGCCATTTGCAAGACGGGCGGGATAGGCCTTCTGCGCCTCCCGCAGCGCATCGTAAAGGGCGTTGACCTTGCCGTAATAGCCGGAAAAGCGCGGCTCGGACACCGGCGTATACTCCCGCCGCATGGTGTTCAGAGCGGCGTAGAGATTTTGGTACGCCTGCTGTGGTTCCGGGAAATCCGTATAGTCCTCAATGGCGTCAAACGCGCCGTTCCGCACGGGCATATAGCCGGTCTCGGCCACAAAATCAAGGTTCCGCTCCGGCTCCGTCAGCCAGTGGACGAACAGGCTTGCGGCCTCCGCTCGCTGTTCATCGGTCTTGTAAGCGCATAGACCCACGCCCGCCTGCGTCATCAGCGCATCGGCACCGTTGGTTTTCGGCATGGGCAGGACTTGCAGGTTCATCGGCTCCACCGTGCCGTCAAGATAGCTCACCTTATCATTATAGTAGAGGATGGCGGCGGACGAGCCGATGCCGGAGATGGTCTCGCCGGTCATGACCTGCGTATTGGAATAGCGGTCGGACATCTGGATATGCCCCTGCACCAGAGATCGGGCAAATTCCAGCCAGCTCTCCTTGAAGATGGCGTTGTCCGTGTCGTACCAGCCGTCCTCGGTATAGAAATCCTCCGCACCCTGCTCCATGGTCCGCAGCTCCACGGCGCGGAGAGGATAGTCCAGAGCGCAGAAGGTCTTGCCGCCGCTGTAGTCATAGAAAGCACCGGCGGTCTGATAAAAGCCCTCCCATGTGGTAAGGTCGCTGTACTGCGCGCCGGTGGCGGCGGAGAAGCGGTCAAAGGCGGAGCCGTTGAGCATCAGCACATGGGTGGATTTGGACATGGGGAATACCAGCAGCTTGCCGTCCGCCGTGCCGTCGTCCAGAAAGCCGGAAACGAACTCCTCGCGCTCATCCTCGGTGAACAGGCTGTTCCAGTCCAGCAAATTTTCCGCCCCCAGCGCCAGCGCATCCCCAATGTGACAGGTGAACACATCCGGCATCTCCGGAAGCTCGGAGCCGCCCGCCTGCGCCTGCAACAGAAACGCACCGATCTGAGAGGCGCTGCTGGTAGCGGTGACGGTCACCCGCACGCCCTTTTCCGCGCCCACCGTCCGGTTGAACTCGTCCACAAGCTCGTCCATGGGAGAGCCGGACTGCTCGCCGTAGACGTGCCAGAAGGTCAGCGTCACAGGGTCATCCTTGTCCAGCAGCGATTTCTTGCAGCCGGTGAGGGGGAAGATCATCAGCGCCGCCAGCAGCGCGGCAAAAAATCTTGGTTTCATGTGTTAAGCCTCCAGATCGAACAGGCGTTTGACAAATTGCCGTATTTTTGATGGTTTTTGAAAATTTTTATGCCTCCGTCTCCCCAATTTCGGGTTTTTGGAGATGACAGGAGCGAGGAAATATGGTACACAACAGAAGAACGGGCAGCCAAAGCGACGCTTTGGAGCGTCCGGTCAGCAGAGAGAAATTGGAAAGGGGTACCCCTTTAGGTTGGAGCGAAGCTCCAACCTAAAGATCGCTCGACGCTCTATATCTTGTCGAGCCGACCGCCTCTTTAGCCTTTCCATTGTAGCATATTCCACGACAGCTTTACAAGACGAAATGAGAAAAAGAAGGGAGGAATGCGGATGGAGCAGGCGAAGAAAACGGCAGCCTACCGGGTCGTCACCGACTCAGGAGGCAACAGGATCTTCCGTTTTTACTGCGACATCTCCGGCGAGCTGTGCTGCGTGACCAAGCCTATTCAGGCGGACACGGAGGAAGCGGCGCTGGAGATGGCGTGGGAACAGGAGGGCAGGTGGGAGTTCAACCATTGCCCCAAATGCGGGAAGTATGTATCCTCCGCTATGTTCAATGTCAACGCGGGGCTGTGTTTGGACTGCGCCCCGTGGGAGGACGAGTACCCCTCGTTCTGCCATCACTGTGGTGCGCGGCTCCGGGAATCGGACACCTGCTTCTGCCCCACCTGTGGAGCGAAGCTGATAGCGGACGGTATGGACAGAAAGGAGGGGACGCCATGACCGAATACGATCTGCGGACAAGAAGAGCCCTGCGGCAGGTGACGCTGCTGGAGTTCGGCTTCGGACCGGAAACCATGCAGCGATGTAAGCTCTGCCCGGAATGCGGCAGGGCAAACCCCGCGCAGGACACGCACTGCACCGACTGCGGCGCGGTACTGCCGGAAAAGACCCTCTATGACTTCTACCTCTCCCGCCACCGCTGCTGCCCCGGCTGCGGTGTGGCTGTCACCGACTACGCGGTGTACTGCCCGGAGTGCGGGACGCGCTTGCCGAAGGCAGGCGTGACACGGAGAAAGGAGACCGCGGTATGAGCTTATTCCGAAAGCGGGAGCCGCCGGCCAGCGGTCCCGGAGCAGAACAGGCCCTGCCCAGAGCAGCAGCCTGCTTCACCACTCCCGCCATGACCCGCCGCGCGGCGGACTGGCTGGGGAATTTGGGCGGCTGCCGTCCGCTGGGTATTCTATCCGACGACTACGACGATGTGGTCTGGCAGTGTACGGCGGAGAGGGCGGATCTTCTGCTGCTGGAGCTGGACTTTTCAAACGGAGTGGAGGATAAGGACGTTTCCTCTCGCTGCGACATCGCCGTCGAGGTGCGGCGGAAGCTGCCGGATTGCCGCGTCTATCTCGTCTGCGAGGACGGACACCCGGAAAAGCTGGCCGCACTGGAAAAGGCCGTGGAGCTAAAGCTCATCGACGGCTACTGCCTGGGAGACCTGACAGACCGGCAGGCGAGGGCGTGGATCCGCGAGACGGCAGAGACCATGCCGGGCGGGAGCGCCCGGTAAAAACCGACCCGGCAGCCGCGGGCCGGGGACAAAAACGCGGCGCACAACAAATTCTTTCGATGAAGGAGGAAGAGGAGCATGAAGAAGAAACTGTTGAGCCTTCTGCTCTGCCTCGTCATGGTGGTGGGATTGCTCCCGACCGCGGTGCTCGCCGCCGATGAAGTGGCAATTAACGAGGCCAATTTCCCGGATAAAAATTTCCGGAGCTATGTTCAAACGGCCTTTGACAAAGACGGGGACAACAGACTCAGTAGTGCGGAGATCGCTGCGGTTAAAAAGATCGAAGCGAACAACATGGGCATTAAAAGCTTAGAAGGCGTCGGATTTTTTACGGCGCTGGAGACGCTGAAATGCTGGGATAACGAACTGACCGGGCTGGATCTGAGCAAGAATACGGCGCTGAAAGAGTTGCAATGCTCGAACAGCAAATTGCAGTCACTGGATTTGAGCCAGAACCCGAATCTAACACAGTTGTACTGCGGAAGGAACCCGCTGACCACGCTGGATCTCAGCAAGAACGCAAAATTGAAAGTGTTGAATTGCAGCGGTTTTGGAAACAAACACATGGAGTTGACCGAACTGGATTTGAGCCAGAACACGGCGCTGGAGTCCCTGGATTGCTCGCTCAATAAATTGAAGGAGCTGAATGTGAGTGGCTGCACGGCGCTAGTAAAGCTGGACTGCGGAGGTAACCAATTGGACGCACTGGATGTGAGCAAGAATAAGAATCTGATAGAATTGCTCTGCTCGTCTAACCAATTGGAAGCGCTGGATGTGAGTAAAAACACCAAATTGGAAAAATTGTACTGCAGGGACAACTTTCTGGCTGAATTGGATGTGAGCAAGAACCTCGAATTGAAAAGTATCAGCTACGGGAAAAACGGGTTGACCTCGCTGGATCTGGATAAGAACGAAAAGATAACAGACGTAAATTCAGATAATCAGCAGTTTTATAATAAGGGCACTCTGCCTGCCGGAGGAACCTTTGACATGAAAACTCTGCCAGGGTTTGATCCCAAAAGAGCGATCGACTGGCAGGGCGGCACAATGGATGAGACGACCGGTATCCTGACGGTGGACGCAGACGCTGAAGCGGTCACCTACAATTATAAGACCAAGTCTGATAGTACAGATGCAAAGTATCTCATGCTATGCAAAATGGAAGTCCGGGGGGGCACGACCCCGCCGCCCACGCCGGGCACCAAAACAAAGGTTGACGTTCCCACTGCCAAGACAAATCTTGTTTACAACGGTGCGGCGCAGACCGGCGTTGTAAACGGTGTGGGATACACACTGACCGGCAATACTGCGACCGATGCAGGAACATACACTGCGACCGCGACGCTGGTGACGGGCTATCAGTGGACTGATGGCAATACAGATGACAAAAAGATTGAGTGGACGATCCGCCAAGCGGATCAGGCTGCACCCGAAGCCCCGGAGCTTGACAGCCGCGATACGACCAGTATCACGCTCAAGTCTGTTTCCGGCGCTGAGTACAGCATGGATGGTACGAATTGGCAGCCCAGTCCAAGCTTTACGGGACTGTCTTCCAACACTTCTTATTCCTTCTATGCGCGCCTCGCTGAGACGAAAAACTATAACGCTTCTCCTGCGAGTGCCGCGGCAAACCTCTCCACCACCGGCACCGGCACTGGTACCGGCACTGGCACTGGCACCGGCACTGGCACCTCCACCGGTACCGGCACGACCACCTATCCCATCACCGTGAAGAGCGCCAAGAACGGCGACGTGACCGCCAGCCACAAGACTGCCTCTAAGGGCACCACCGTCACCCTGACGGTCGCTCCCAACAAGGGCTATGTGCTCGATACCCTCACCGTTCTGGACGGCAAGGACAAGGAGATCAAGCTGACCGAGAAGAACGGCAAGTATACCTTCACCATGCCCGATTCCAAGGTCACCGTGGAGGCCAGCTTTAAGGAAGAGTTTCCTGACCTCCCCAATCCCTTTTCCGATCTGGCCCCCAGCGACTTCTGCTACGATGCCGTGATGTGGGCAGTCGGAAGGGATATCACCGGCGGCATCGGCAACGATACATTCGGCCCCAACCTGCCCTGCACCCGCGCGCAGGCTGTGACCTTCCTGTGGCGTGCAGCCGGCAGTCCCGAGCCTGAAACCCGCGCCATGCCGTTTACCGACGTTCCCGTGGGCAGCTATTATTACAATGCGGTGCTGTGGGCGATAGAAAACGGCATCACCAAGGGCACCAGTGACACCATGTTCAGCCCGGATGCCACCTGCTCCCGCGCGCAGATCGTCACCTTCCTGTGGCGCGCGGGCGGCAGCCCCGCTACCAGCGGCAATTCCGCCTTCACCGATGTGGCAGCTGACGCTTACTACGCGGCGGCAGTCATCTGGGCAGAGAAGAACGATATCACCGGTGGTATCGGCGGCGGCCTGTTCGGCTCCAACAACGATTGTACCCGCGGTCAGATCGTCACCTTTATCTATCGCAGCGTGAAGTAAGAAACATGGATAAGAAGGAATGGCAGAGAGAAAAGCGAAAGGGCATCGCTTGCTTAGTCGTTGGCCTTATCGGAACGCTGCTTGGTAGCGTACTGATTTTTTATCTGTGGGACATCGGCTGGTTCTATCAGCTCTCCGTTGACAGCAAGCTATCCTTTCTCGACGAAACGGAGATAGAGGCGTTGATGGGAGTTGCCCTGCTCCTACCATTCCTCACAGTGATGTTTCATGGCTTCATGCGAGTGCAGATTGATCTGCGCTGTGAGCGCGAATATCGCAAAAAAGCGGAGAGAAACACTGACCACATCTCTGAATAGCGTAACCCTACAAAACCGCAAGGCGGCTCTGCCTTTGAGCTGCCTTGCGGTTTCTCTTTGCGTAAAGCTCCCACTAAAAAAGCAGCGCCTTTACACAGTTTGTTCGTGTAAGGCGCTGCCTTTTTGCCTTTTGAGGGGGGGGCTATCCTCGCTCTCGGGGATCTCCTCCAGCTTCTCTCTCGTGGTCACCTGCAGGGTAATCTCAAATTCGTTTTCCGTGCCGGTTTCCCGAACGGTCTTGCTGACCGTTACGTTGTCTTCATTGGTTTCCGCAAGACCGTTGGTCACGATCTGACGGGAGGAAGGAACCGTCTCTTCGATTCCTGCAGCAACGACCGTACCGGTGAATACGCTGCCGGTGAAAACCGCTGCACTGAGGATGCCAGCAACCGCTTTGCGCAGCATGGAGATTTTCTTTCCCATAGTGATTCTCCTTTTCCGTAAGGCACCTCGCTTTTCCCAAATCGATGCACCTTACTGACCTTTGATGAGTCTAGTATACCACTCTCCGGTCACACGCCAGTCACAAAACGGATTTTTTGAGAAACTTTTTTTGACATTCGTAAAAATTTTGAGCCGCAAAAAACGGGTCTTCGCAGACGCCGCCTTCGAAGACCCGTTTTCTCCCTGTTTATTCCTTTAAAAGCTTTTCCGCTTCCTCGTAGAATACCCCCAGCTGCCCGGTATAGCCGCTTTTCCACGGCTTATTCCGTCCGCAGTAGTGAATGACAACGGAATGCTCCCGCACCCAATCCAGATTCCACCACGCCTCCTTCTGGGGCCGCAGCAGAAAGAGCCGCTCCGTCATGTTGTAGCGGTACGGGTCAAGCTCTAAGATCCGGCTTCCGTAAAGGCCGCTGATCACGTCCTGATCCGGTAAGACCAGCACGTTTTTGTGCTCCTCGATGTAGCGGTAAACAGCCTCCTCGTCCTGCTCCTTCCGCAGCAGCTCCAGATTCAGGATCATCACGCCGGAGTTGATGTAGACCCCATCCTCGTCCATATCCAGCCGCAGGGCGTTCAGCATATACATCATTTTCCGCACATGGGTGGCAGCCGCAAATAAATTCGTTCCCATGGGCAGCTCCGCCAGCTCCCGCAGGCTCCCGTTGACTACGATATCCGGATCCAGATAGATCACCCTCGAAAGCTCCTCCGGCAGGCACTTTGCCGCAAAGATCCGGTAGTACATCTCCTTCGGGTACCGATCTGTGATGGGCGCCCGGCTCAGATCCAGCCCGTCTGCCCGGACGGAAACCACCCGATCCTGCTCCCGCAAGCCTTTCTGCACGCCGTCGATCTCCTCGTCCGTCAGGGAAGAATGGAGGATATAGAGGGTCACCTCCGCCATGGGGTTGCTCCGCAGAAGCGACGCCAGCATCACCTTCAGCTGCCGCAGATACCCGGCGTTCAGCGTCACTAAAACCGGCAGCTTCCAGGGCTTCGCCGCCCGCTCCATTTTGATGTGGGGGATCCCGTCCTCCATAAACGTCTCGGAGACCGCCTGAAATCCCGCTTTCTCATAAAGCCCCCTTGCATAGACCTGGGCTTCCAGCACGATCTTGTCCGCATGAAGGGTATCCTCCGCCACCCGGATACCTTCCCTTAAAATGCGGCTTCCAAGTCCTTTCCGCCGCTCCACGGCGATGACCCGCCCGATGGATACCTCCGGAAACACCGTCCCCGCCGGCAGCACCCGCAGATAAGCGCGGATCTTCCCCTCTTCAGAAAGCCAGACGTGATACGCCGCCCGATCCGCGTCATCGATCTCCTGATAGGCGCACTTCTGCTCCACCACAAAAACGGAGACCCGCAGCTTTAAGATCTCAAACAGTTCCCCCGCCGTCAGTTCTTCAAACTGCTTCACAAAAAGCTCCATTCCGCTCCTCCTTTTTTAAAAACGCTCCTTTGATACAAACAGGGCCCGCTTTCTAAAAAAGCGAGCCTCTTTTTCTCATTTTTCCTGCGCCAGCAGCCTCTCCCGCTGCCGTCCGCTGAAATACGCAAGGGTGAACAGGGCGACCATCAGGACAAGCCCCACCGCCTGCAGCGCCGTGTTGGACACCTGCGTGACCCCATCCACTACCGGGCTGAACCGCATGACAATCCGCACCGAGATCATGGTAAGAGGAGCGGTAAATTTCTGTGCCGCCGCCTGCAAAGCGTTTATTTTTTCCGCCGTGCCGTATTCCTGCCAGAGATAAATAAGAAACGACAAAATTCCCAAGGCGTTTCCGCCTAAAATCGCCAGCACCGGGTTTTTCACCCGTTTTGCGTACCGGAATCCCGCCCAGTACCAGCCGCCGATCACCACAAAGGTAAGGATCGTCGCTAAAAATCCGTTAAACCCTGCGCACAGCCCCCAGAGCCAACCCAAAAGCACCGGCATCACCGCATAAGCTGCGCATTCCAAAAATCCAACCATCGGATCACCTCAGTTTTCAGTGTATCATATCCGCCGCTCCATTGCAAGCCTTAACTTTTTCCCCGCCAGACAGGGTTAAGCTGCACCGGCCCCCAGACCGTTTCCACCGGGGCTCGCTCCTCATGGATTGGGACATAGGGCTCATAGATGGTGGAAAGCTGAAAGTAAAGCCCTACGGTCACCGCAAGGATCAAAGTCAAAAAAATCGAAAGCATAAAAAGCGCCCGTCCCCAGAAGGATCGTCGGGAACGTTTTCTGCGATGAGAAAGCTGCATCAAAATCCCTTCTTTACAAAAAATGCCGGAAGGCTCCGTCTTTTATTATAACGGAGCTTCCGGCAAAATGTTTTCAGAAAGGGGTAAGACCGCCTTAATTCTTTCTTAAATCTCAATCCATGGCACGGCCGAGCAGATCGGTCAGCTCTTCAATCTTTTTGGGGTCGCCCTGCTCCACAGCTTCCTTCACACAGGATTCCATGTGCCCTTTCAGCACTTCCTTGTACGCCTTCTTTAAAAGGGCGTCCACTGCCAGCAGCTGCTGGGCCACGTCCATGCAGTAGCGGTCCTCATCGATCATCCGCAGGACCCCATCCAGCTGCCCTCGGGCGGTCTTTACAAGGTTTGCGACCTTCTGATGATCCGCTTTCATGCCCGATCCTCCACAGCCGTCACCTTGTACCCGGCGTCCTCCACCGCTTTCTTCAGGGCGGCGTCGGAAACGCTCTCCGGCGCTTCCACCACGGCCTGACCGGGATTCAGCGTCACTTCCGCCTTCGTCCCCAGCTCTTCTAACGCCTTGGTCACATGAGCCGTGCAGTGCCCGCACATCATGCCCTCAATCTTTAAAACAACCGTCCGATTTTTGTTCCCGCTCATTTTTTCTTCTCCTTTCGGCAATTCCGCCGTGTTCGTTTTCTCCGGCTCCGCCGACATTCTTTCGATCCGACAGCTTTCCGCCTTCACCGGCTCCGCTGCCTTTTCCCCTTCATGGCCGGTCTTGAAAAACCGCAGCCGCAAAGCGTTGGTGACCACGCAGACCGAGCTTAAGCTCATGGCAGCCGCCCCGAACATGGGATTCAACTTCCAGTGCAGCGCCGCATAGAAGACCCCTGCTGCCAGCGGGATGCCGAGGCTGTTGTAGCACAGCGCCCAGAACAGGTTTTGCCTGATATTCCGGATCACCGCCCGGCTCAGCCGCACCGCCGTTGCCACGTCCCGCAGGTCGCTCTTCATCAGGACGATGTCCGCTGATTCGATGGCGACGTCGGTACCTGCCCCGATGGCAAGCCCCACGTCCGCCCGTGCCAGCGCCGGAGCGTCGTTGATGCCGTCGCCTACCATGGCGACCCGGTGCCCTTCCTCCTGAAGCCGGCGGATCTCCTTTTCCTTCCCGTCGGGGAGGACTTCCGCCACTACGGTCTGGATCCCGGCCTGCTTCCGGATGGCTTCCGCCGTCCGGGCGCTGTCGCCGGTGAGCATCACCACATTAAGCCCCAGGTCCTTCATCTCTTTTACCGCCGCAGCGCTGGTGGGCTTGATGGTATCTGCTGCGGCGATCAGCCCGATGACCTCTTTTTCATCGGCAAAGAAGAGAACCGTCTTTCCTTCCCCCGCCAGCTCTTCCGCTTTGGAAAGAGTGTCCCGCAGGTCAACGCTCTTTTCCTCCATTAGCTGCCGATTTCCGGCGAAGAAACGCTTCCCGCCTACTGCTGCCTCGATGCCTCGCCCGGGGATGGACTGGAACGCTTCCACTTCCGGCAAGGACAGACCCTTTTCCTCTGCCGCCCGGACCACCGCTTCCGCCAGCGGATGCTCCGACCGGCTCTCCATGGCTGCCGCAAGCCGCAAAAATTCATCCCCGCCGCCGCTTAAAGGCAGCAAATCCGTGACCCTCGGGGTACCCTCCGTCACTGTCCCGGTCTTATCCAGTACTACCGTATCCACCAGATGCGCCGTTTCCAGCGCCTCGCCGGACTTGATGAGGATGCCGTTTTCCGCACCCTTCCCGGTACCTACCATGATTGCCGTAGGTGTCGCCAGCCCCAGCGCGCAGGGGCAGGAAACCACCAGCACCGCAATGCCGATGGAGATGGCAAACGCCGGTCCCTTCCCCACCAGCAGCCAGACGATGGTGGCAAGCAGGGCGATGCCGATGACCACCGGAACGAACACGCCGCTGACCCGATCCGCCAGCTTGGCGATGGGCGCTTTGGAGGAAGCCGCTTCCTCCACCAGCTTGATGATCTGGGAAAGGGCGGTGTCATCGCCTACCTTCTGGGCACTCATTTTCAAGAAGCCCGCCTTGTTGATGGTGCCGCCGGTGAGTCTGTCCCCGGGCTGCTTCTCCACCGGGATGCTCTCGCCGGTCAGGGCGGATTCATCCACTGAAGAACTGCCCTCGCAAACCACGCCGTCTACCGGCACCCGGGCGCCGGGCTTCACCAGCACGATGTCCCCGGGAACCACGTCCTCCGCCGGGATCTCCGTTTCCGCCCCGTCCCGCTCCACGAACGCCGTCTTCGGTGTCAGGGCGATGAGCTTGGTGATGGCTTCCGAGGTCTTCCCCTTCGACCGTGCCTCCAGGAATTTCCCTAAGGTGATCAGGGCCAAGATCATGCCGGACGTCTCGAAATACAGGTCCATGGTGTAGTTGTGGACCATCCCCATGTCCCCGTGCCCCAGTCCCCAGCCGATGCAGTAGATCGCCCAGATGCCGTAAACAAGGGCGGCGGAGGAGCCGATGGCGATGAGAGAGTCCATGTTGGGCGCCCGGTGCCACAGGGCTTTATATCCGCCGGTAAAATACTTGTGGTTCACCGCCACGATGGGCAGGCAGAGCAGAAACTGCGTAAATGCAAAGGTCAGCGCGTTTTCATGCCCCAAAAAGATCCCCGGAAGCGGCCACCCCATCATGTGCCCCATGGACAGATAGAAAAGCGGGATCAGGAAGCTGAAGGAAACGACCAGCCGCCGTTTGACGCTGGCAGCAGCCTTGTCCGCCGCTTCTTTTGCGGATTCTTCCCGTTTCTTCTCGTTTCTCCCGTTTTCAGGGGATGCGCCGTATCCCGCATCCTCCACCGCTTTGATGATCGCAGCGGGATTGACGGCCGTCTCGTCGTATTCTACGGTCATGCTGTTGGTCAGCAGGCTCACTGCCACCTGCGAAACGCCGCTGACCCCCTTTACCGCCTTCTCCACATGAGCGGAGCAGGAGGCGCAGGACATTCCCGTTACCTGAAACCTCTGTTTTGTCATAATAAGTTAAGCCCCCTTTACACCCTACCCCCTCAGGGGGAGGGGTCTTGCTATCTGTAAGTATACCCCTCTTCTCCACAAATGTCAATCCCCCGTATCGCTGTCATTCTCATTTTGTATACCCCATTTCCTTCAAAAGGCGGAGCGAACCGGACAAAAAAGCAGCGGCTTTCCTTCCAAAGCGCCGCTGCCCAGCAAAAAGGATCCGCCGAAGCCCACCTCCGGCCTACACCTATTATGCACAAAAAGCCCTTTAATGTAAAAAAAGCCAAAAAGCCGGACACCCACCGAAATTCGGTTTATAAAAGCGCCTATTTCTTCCATACTTTTGAAAGATACAGCGCCAACTCGTCATCATTCGTTCCATCGGAATAAGGAATGGCGGGGACGCCGTAATAATAAACCCCTTTCCCATCAGGGAGACAGCCACGCTTCAGATACATCCGCCGGGCGCTGCCGTAACCGCTGTGGAGCCCGACGCCCGGATAAACGGTGCCGGTATAGGACGCAGCGATCTTCTCGGCTTCATCCATCAGGCGGCTGCCGATCCCTCTTTCCCCAAATTTTTCAAGCCCCCGGAATTGACGATCTCCGGCAGCCCCATTCCGCCAAAGTCGCCTCAGAGAGAATCCGGGTAAACGTTGATGTACCCCGTCGGCTCACCGTTAAAAAGCGCCACCAGAGCAACGGCACACCCTTCCGCCGCATCCCGAAAGCGCAACTCGTATTTGTTCATCGAAGCGTTTTCCCAGTCCTGTTCCCGCTCGCCCTTCACGATGACCTCGGCGATCTCCCGGGTCAGGGGAATAATCCGAATCTTATCTTTCATGACGTTTTTCTCCGTTTCCTTTTGCTGCCGCCCAACCGATCCAGGCCCTTTATAACATCGTGGACGGTTTTTGTGGGACGGTATTCCACCGACGCTTTAACGGCGGTGATGGTGATTTATCCGCTGCAGCCGGTCATCGCTGCCATGGCTGTGGGGACAGATGTCGGCGCAAACACCTACATAGCCCGGAAATACGCCCAGAACGAACCCAAAAAGCCGATGACGCCGCCAGGACAGGTATGGTGCTGGCGCTTCTGGCCTGGGGAATTTTTGCTCTGATCTCCCTGCTCATCGAAGATTTGGGGCGCTGCATAAAAAACCGCTCTTGCGAAAGCGCAGACTGCTTCGCAAGAGCGGTTTTTTAATCTTCGGAACGTTCGGCTGCTTTGATGCGCCTGTACATATCCTGCATCTGCTGGTCGATCTCGGCGATCTTCCCGGCGGCGGCGTACATCTCCTCATTGATGCCTTTAGGGAGCTTTGACTTGTCGGCCTTGTAGCGGATGTCGTGCTCCAGACTCGCCCAGAAGTCCATGGCAATGGTTCGGATCTGGATCTCGGCACGGACGTATTCCGTCCGATCGGAGAGATAGACGGGCACCCGGATATCCAAGTGGAGGGAGCGGTAGCCGTTGTAGTTGGGGGTCTGAATGTAGTCCTGACGCTTGACGATCTCCACGTCCTTTTGCCGCTCGAACATTTCCGCCACCCGATAGACGTCGTCGATGTAGTTGCAGATGACCCGCACGCCGGCGATGTCGTTCAAATTTTCCTGGGCGGTCTCAATGGTCAGGGGCAGCCCCCGTTTGGCCAGCTTCGCCGCAATGCTCTCCGCCGATTTTACACGGCTTTCGATGTGGTGGATGGGGTTCCGGGCGTACAGCACATTGAATTCGCTGTTCAGCACCTCAAATTTCAGGGCCAGCTGCTTGGACGCCGATTCGTAGAGGTTCCGCAATACAACGAACTCCCTTGTATCCGCAAAAGCCGCCAGCAGTTTTTCCGTATGCTCCACGCTTTTCTACCTTCCTTCATTCAAGTGATAAGGACAAACACAAAGAATCAGTTTATCACCGGGAGCGGATGCTGTCAAGGTTTTTTGCAAAGATTTCCGTCCATTGCTGCAAAGGTACCTCTGATTCGCCGATCTGGAAGAAGGACGCCTTTAAAACGACGTCCCCTTTTTGCAGCAGAAGGGTGGGAAAATATTCCTGATAGGTTGCCCACTGCTCTGCGTTCAAATCGGAAACTTCCAGCGGCGCATAGTGTTTCTGATGCTTTCCTTCCCTGAAAAGCTCCCGATAAAGCTCTTTTGCAAGAACGGGAGAAGAAAGGCGGTAATAGCTGAGAGTCAGCCCTCCGGAGAAGGCTTCGCCATTTGAAAGTCTGCCCGATCCGGTCTCCCGGTATTCAATGATCTCCGGGGCAAGGAAATTGGAGCTGCGCTTGGAGCGGTTGCTCAGATACCCGACTTCCAGCCGGTAGGTGCCTTCCTCCGCCAGATCGGAGAGAGTGGAAAAAGGAAAAGGCCCGGGGTCTTCCGAAAGAGTTCTCCAATCGGCATCTGACAGATCGGCGTTCCAGCGGGAAAGGCTGGTGCCGATCAGGGCAAAGCACAGGATCAAAAAGCCGAACAGCTCTGCCCGATGAAGCCACGCCCGCTTTTTCCAGCTTTTCTTATGGTTCGCCGGTTGCCCGGAAGCCAGCTTCCGGCGGAATTTCCCAAGGGAGATCAGAGTCGTCAGCGATGTGCCAAATCCCCAGAGGATCAGCACCGTCATCAACAGGAAGCGAAGGCTGCCCATAGAAAGCGCCAGCTCCAGGATCCCGCCCTTTATCCAAAGCAGCGAGTAAAGGATCACCCAAAAAAGCGTACCTGCAAAATCGCTCCACTGCCGTTTCTGCAGGAGCTTCAGGGAGATAGCCTGCACGGCGGGGTCGGTATTCAGTTCCCGCTGACCGGGGGTGTCGTTCCGATAGACGAAAAATTGCCCCAGTGTCGCCACATATTCCCAGCCATAGGCGTCGCCCAGCTCCTGTGCCTCCGGATCGGGGCGGTCGCTCCCTTCTTTCCAGAAGCTGACCGGCTTTTTTGCGGCCTCCAGCCGGTAGCGTGTGGGATTGGGCTTTCCCCGGTCAAAGAAAGCGATACCTGCGAAAAAGCCGTCCTTCTGAAGAAAGAGCCCCTGTTCAGCTAAATCGCCAAGCCAGCTTTCCATGCTCTCCACATCATAAGCGGGGCAGGGAAGCAGCCGATGAGCGGTTTTCTTTTTCATCGTCTTTCCTCACTTTCTGCGTCGGCAAGGCAGCATTGAAGCCGCCGGATCTCGGCTTGATAGGCGCTTTTTCCTTTTTCCGTGATGCGGTAAGTCCGCTTCCGTCCTTCCACAGAGACCTCTTCGATGTACCCCTGTTCCAGAAATTTTCCCAGGATCGTATAGAGGGTGGCAGGACCTAAAAGCAAGCGCCCGGCGGTTTTCCGTTCGATGAAAGCGGCGGCATCGATGCCGCACCGTTCCTCCCGATTCAGAGCCATGAGCAAATAAAACATCGACTCCGTCAAGCCGTCCAGCGCCTTCTTCGGCATTCAAGCCACCTCCATATCGTTTCACGATATTATCTATTGATATTATAAAACGATATTGAAAGTTTGTCAAGGCTCTTCCGAAAGTTTTGCCCCGGAGCCGGATCGCAAATCTCTCTCCCTTCCTTGAAACTGCCAAAAACCGCCCTCCGTGAAATCCACGGAAGGCGGTTTTTTCTCATTTTACCAAAAACGCCTGCGCCTTCAGCAGCCGGAAGCGGTTGTCGGGGGCTTTTATCTCCACGTCAAGGCGGTTGGTGCGGATGGCTGAAAAGGAGCAGATCCGCTTGTGCCCCACCGTTTTCCCGGAGCAGACGCAGATCCGCTCGCCGTAACGGAAGGGGTAAGCATAAACGGAAAACTCCTCAATCACGCCGCCTTCAGACAGGTCTTCTTCCAGAATCAGGCAGTTTGCAAGGATCCCGTCCCCGGCTTTCAGTGAGACCGTGTTCCCGTTTCTCTCCGGCTCCCCGAAAGGAAGCGGGCTGCCGTAGGCTTCCCGGAGCCGTTCCCCGAATTCCAGAAGCCGGGCGGCGTCCTTTTCCGGCAGCAGCCCCCGGCGATCCGGACCGATGTTCACAAGAAAGTTGGCGCCCCGCCCCACGGAAAGCTGATAAAGCCCCATCAGCTCCTCCACGCTTTTCACGGTATCCTCATCGGAATCGCTGTAGAACCAGTTGTCCCGCCGCATCCGGAAATCGCACTCCGCCGGCAGGAAAATATCCTCCTCCTGCTTTTCCATGACAACGCCCTCGAAAAAGCGCCCCACGTTCCGGTTGCAGTCCGGAGCGACCCCCGCTTCATTCCCGATCCAGCGGGTGTCCGGATCCCACATATTGAAAAGGAGGATCCCCGGCTGCATCTGACGGATCTCGCTGATGATGCGCTTCTGATCGTAGGTGTGCCCTTCGCTGCCGCAGCTGTCGAACCACAGATAGTCGATCTTTCCGTAATGGGTCAGCAGCTCGGAAATCTGGTTTAAAAAATATAGGTCATACTCCTCCGCCTTCCGGGAAACGGAGCCGAACTGGGCGGGAGAATAATAAAGCCCCACCTTCATCTGCAGCTCCCGGCAGGCGTCGGTGAACTCCTTCACCACGTCGCCCTTCCCGCCCCGCCAAGGGGTGTTTTTCACCGAATATTCCGTGTAGGCGGAGGGCCAGTTGGCAAAGCCGTCGTGATGCTTGCAGACCAAGATCCCGTAAGCCGCCCCGGCGTCCTTGGCAGTTTTCAGCCACTGCCGACAGTCAAGCTCCTTCGGATCAAAGGCTTCCGGGGACATTTCCTTCATGTCCCAGTCCCTGTGTCCTTCATAAAACGTCCGGATCCCGAAATGGAAAAAGACACCGAACTCCCAATTTAAAAAATCCAACCGTTCCGGCTTGATCGCTCTCATAAAATGTCTCCTTTACTCCTCCACGTCCCGGAACTGAGCCGGTGTGGTGCCTCATACTTTTTAAACACCCGGATCAGGGAGCGCACGTCCTGATACCCCACCATTTCCGCCACGTTTTTCACCCGGTTGTCCTTGAGGAGCCGCTTTGCGTTTTTCAGGCGGGTCATGTGGATGGAGTCGGCGGTGCTGTGACCTGTCTTTTTTCTTGAAGATCTGCGCCAGACAGCTGGGAGAAGCATCGTTCTCCTCGGCGATCATGGTCACGAAAAAATTGAGCTTTGCGTAATTATCGTCAATGTAAACCATAACCCGCTGGATGATAACGATGCTGCGGTCACCGCCGCAGGAAGCCGTCTCCGCCATGGCGAGGATCAGCGGATCCGAAAGATAACCGCAGGCAAACCGAGCGCAGACGGCGTTCTGATCGGAGCAACCCTCTAAAAGCTGTTCCAATGCCGCAACGGCATTTTTTCCACGGACACCGGAAGGGAAGGAGGATTCCCCCCAAAAGGCTGATCGCAGCGCAGATAGCGTAAAAAGTAAGGAATTCCAATAGGATCCGTCGATCGTGCCGCTGCCGAAAATGGAGGCATAAGCCCAGGATGCAGCGCTTTCTTCCGAAGGGATGCTCAAGGCCGTCATGGCCTTTCCGCCCTCCAAATGGAAGGCAGTCGGGGTTCCGCGCTCCGTTTCTCATAAGAAAGCTCGGTGAGATAAACGGCATTGGCGTTCAAAGGAAGAACGTTTTCCGGATCCACCAGGAAATATCCGTCCTGCGTATCCAGCGAAGGCGCCAGTAGTTCCCGAAGGGATTTCGTGTTGATGACGATAAAAACAGCGTCCCCCGGTTCCCGGAGTCCCACATGGACAGCGGGAACTGATACGTCAGGAAGGTGTTCGCCACCCTGCACTTGCTGATGCGGGTATCCAGACGGCGCTGCCCTATGGGCTGTCCAGATAGATGTAAATAGACTGGATAAACGACTGCTGCATCCGGATGGCGTGCATGCTCCGCTGCAGCAAATAAATCTTATAAACGTCCATGCCGGTCACTTCCCGGCCGACCCGCCGGACGGCATTGACCTCGCTTAATTTGGAGATGGCCAGATTTTCCACGTCCCCCAAACGCTGCTCAAAAATCCGGGAAAACTGCCAGAGAGCCGTCTCCCGGCTTTCGTAAACGTCCTGCCGTGCCCGGCGGGCAAAGTTCCCGAAAAGCCCCGAAAAGAAGGTAAACGGAAGAGCCAAAATCAGCAGACAGGAGCAAAATCAGCTGAGAAACAGGCGGCTGCGGAAGGCTTTCCTGCAGCAGGATACGAGTTTCAACGTTCTCCCCTTATGGAGAATGTTCAAAAAGCGTAAATATTTTCCATCATTATAGCAAATCTAAATAAAAAAAACAAGGGGAATTCCCTATTCTTTTCCAAAAAGAAAACGGCGCTCTCCGGTCTCCCGGAAAAGCGCCAAAAACGCCTAAGCTCAGCGGGCAATGGCTGCGCCCACCGCAGAAAAATCGATGGGAGCAAACCCCATTTCCCACGCCGGAGAATCAGCAGGCAGGGTGAAGTCCCCCGCTTTCGGATCCGCAAACCCCGGATCCGCTACGACCGAACCCCGCTCGATGCCGTAGCCCTGCAGCTCGGACAGGGAGATCTCCCCTTCTCCGTCCCGGATAGCCGGCGGCTCCTTGCCGGAAAGGTCCCAGATGAGGTTCTTATGACCGGAAAGCATCTGCAGGTTCGTGTACTCCTTCTCATAGGTAGTGGAGTAGACCGGCGTGCCGTCGGTCAGGAGGATGTTCCCGGTGATGGTGAAGCCCGTCTGGATCTGCGTCCGGGAAATGCGGATGGCCGCACTTCCGCCCAAGGCGAAAATGTTGTTCCGGACGGTGTTGTTGCTGCCGTAATGCTGATAGTAGGCGTTGGAGGTGGCGTCGTAGCAGAGGTTCTTTTCGATCAGGATCTCGCTGCTTCCCTCATCGGTATAGATACCCCAGCCGCCGTAGTGGCAGCTCTTCACGTCGTGGATCCGGTTGTTCCGGACGATGGTGCCGGGCTGCCGCCCTAAGAGGTAGATCCCGCCCATATCCGACAGCTTGCCCTGCCCGATGTGGGAGATGTCGTTGAACTCAATGAGGTTGTCCCGGCTGATGCTGTCGCCGAAGCCCCAGACCCAGCCCACGGAGATACCGGTATAAGAAAGATCCCGGATGGTGTTGTGGGCGATATGGCACTGGTACCCGTGACGCAGCAGGATGCCGCAGGCGGAAAAGTACCGCTTGCCGCAGCTCTCAATGAGGTTTTCCGTCACTGAAATGTCGTGGTCATGGGTTGCTTCCGGGGAACCGTAAGCCCCGCCGCAAATGCTGACCCCGCCGGCGCCGCAGTCGTGGATCCGGCAGCCGGTGACCCAATCGTGGCTGCACCCTTCGTAAAACCGGATGGCATGGACTCCCATGCACCCCAGCTCGCAGTTCTCGATCCGGCAGTGCTTTGCGTAAGAAAGCTCCACCGCCGCATAGGCTTCGCAGACCGACTGCCCGTCGGAGGCAAAGCCGTTTGGATAATTCTCATCGGCCCCCGCCATACTGCGGTAATCGCCCCGGGTATAAAGGAGCTTCAGGTTCCGCAGGGTGACCCGCTCCAACGGCTGCTCCGGCGTGCCTTCCAGGATGAAGAGCTTTTCCGCCACCGGTGCAAAGAACCGGAGGTTCTCCGCCATCTCTCCCTCTCTCGGGATGTAGTAGACCCGCTTTTTCTCCCGGTCCAGATACCACTCGCCGGGATTCCGAAAGGCTTCCGCCACGTTCTCCAGATAATACGCCAGCCGGCTGTTGGAAATACTGGGGGTCAGACGGTAGCGGGACGCATATTTGAACCAGATCTTCCCCGTTTCCGGGTCATAGGATTCAATGGGAGTGTGCTCGTCCACCCAGAGATGCCGGTAGCTGATCAGGCAGTCCCCGAAGTTCCGGAGGGAAGCAATCTTCTTTAAGTCTTCCTTCTCCGCTATGAACCACCGGGAGTGGGCGTGAAGATCCTCGGAAGGATCCTCCACAGCCGCCGCCCCCAGCGTCCCCTCTTCGGGAAACCGGGTCCGGGCGGCAGGCTTCCCGTTGACATAAAGGTCGGTGAACCAGAAGCCGCTGTCGATCTGCTCCGAAAGGTCGGCGGAAAGGCAGTCCGCCCCGTTCATCCGATCCGGCTTGAAACCTGTAAGTTCGATGCCGCCCCGGATCTCCGTCTCGGTCATCGGCTCGATGGTGAAGGCGGAAGCAAGCCCGCTGACCCGGATGGGTTTCGTGAGCTCCAGCACCTCGTCAAGGATCCGGATGGACACCGGCTGCTTCGCTCCGAACCGGCGCATCTCCCCCACCACCCGGATGGCCTCCTCCAGCGTCTGGAGAGGGCCTTCGCCGGTGCGGGTCTTTACGGGGGAAAGGCCGCTGTAAAAGCGATCGTTCCCCGTTTCTTTTGAAACATAAAGCTCTGTAATGCGATGAATATCCATGGCTCCTCCAAAAATCAGCCGACCTGGGCGTCCACCCGGATGACGGCGCCGGGCTTGTACGGCAGCTTTTCCCCTTCCACCGGCACGCCGTCGGCGATCATGGAAAGGAGCTTCCCTTCACCGGGGGTCTGGTGGTAGTGGATCTCGTATCGGCAGCCTCTGAATTCCTTCTCCACCGAGCATTCCGCCCAGGAAGGAGGCAGACAGGGACGGAGGCAAAGCCCGTCCATCTCCGGCTGCAGGCCGAAAACGTAAATGAGCAAGGACTTCACGAACCACGCCGTGGAAGCCGTCCGCCAGCTCTGGCCGGGGGTGGCGTAGCGATAGCCGGTCTGCTCCCCGAAATAGGAGTTATAAAGCATATAGGGCTCGCCTACCGTAGGAGCATAGGTGTGATCCCACGGCAGCATCTGCCGGATCCCCTTCTCCACCTTGTCGGGCCGATGAAGCATGGCGTCAGCTGCCAGCTTCCACGCCATGGAGTGGAGGTAAACGCCGCCGTTTTCGTGAACGCCGGCAGGCTTCTGGGTCATGGTGCCGATGTGGTTGTCCAGATGGGTGTATCCCGGCCGGGAAACCAGCGTCCCCAGCGGGGTATCCAGATAGGAATCCACCTCTTCAAAGGCGGTCTTGATCTGCTCTTCCGTGGCGACACCGGAGAAAAGCGCCCAGATCTGGGGATTTAGATACATCTTTCCCTCTTCGTTTTCGTGAGAACCGATCCGCCGGCCCTCATCGTCGATGGCGGTGATGAAATACCTGCCGTCCCAGCCGAGCTTCTGGATCCGATCCCGCATGATCGCACCCATTTCATCGCAGGCACGGACATCCGCTTCCCGGCCGGTCATCTCCGCCAGCTTCCGGAGCATCCCGTTTGCCCGGTACCACGCAATGGACAGCCAGACACTCTCGCCTTTCCCTTTTAAGCCTGCCATGTTCATGCAGTCGTTCCAGTCGCCGCCCCAGATCTTCACAAGGCCGTTTACCCCCTGGAAATGGTAGAGGAAGTCAACGCTTCGGCGCATATGCTCATAGACGGTGGCAGTGGTGCCGTCGTTGAAGGCCGCCTCTTCCTCCAGCAGGGCGGGGTCCCCCAGCTCATGGAGAATGGCAAACCCCGTAAAGGTGATCCAGACGGCGCAGTCGGAGAAGTTGTTATCCCGGATCTGCCCGTCGATGAAGGTGCGGGGGGCATAGCCGTTGGAGTACTGATAGGTGAGCACCCGTTTGTAACGCTCCCACGCCAGCTTCGGCGCAAAAGACCCGGTGCATTCGGAGTCGCTCATCAAATCCCGATAGCCGTTGTGGCGCACCCGGGCCCAGCGGCTGCCCATAACAGTGGAATACTGATAAAAGCCGTTGAAGGCAAGATTCAGATTCTCGTCGGGGGTATGGATCTTCGCCCCGCTGATCTCCTGGAGCCGGTGAGCACTGAGCTCTTCCAGCTCCTCTTCCGGTGTCACCTCCGACAAACGCTCCCGGGCGGCAGCTGCGTCCGCCACCTCGTCGGCAATGCCGATCTCGAAATGCACCGTCTTCTTCTCGCCGGGGTTCAATTTTAAGGCCGTCTCCAGCGCAAAGCAGAGTTTTTCGCCTACGCAGTCGCTGTTGGTGCAGCCTAAGCGCTCCTCCAGCGCCTCGGGAGCATCCTCGTGACCGTACACGCCGATGAAGGCGTTCCGGCGGGTGTCAAAGCCCACGACTTCCCCGTCGGAGATCAGATAACCGTACTTCGTCACCGGCTCCTTGGCGCCGTAATTCGTAAAGATCCGGGTCATAGCCGCCTGAGAAGGGGCGTCGAAGCCGCCTACATCGGTGTTGTAGCCCTGAGCTCTGTAAACGCCGTCGGTAACGGTAGAAGCAAAAGCGATGGCGGAAAGCTCCGCTTCCTCGCTCCGGGTGTTTTCCACCGTTAAGATCCACCGCTCCCGGTTGCCCTGCAGGGGAACGAAGACGGTGTAGCTCATGCGAACGCCTTCCCAAACGCTTTCAATGGTGGTGTACCCCAAGCCGTGGCGGCAGCGGAAGTCGCTGATGGGGGCTGAGAAGGGCAGGCCGTTGGCACTGCACCATTTCCCGTTTTTCTTGTCCGTCAGATACATCATCCGGTTGGTGATGAGGATGATCCGGTTGGCGAGCACATCCTGCGCCAGCCCTTCGCCAACGCCTACCTGAGAAAGGAAGGCGTTATAGGTATCGTTATAGAAATAGTTGTACCAGTGACGGGGCGTTTTCCGCTCTGTCACGACGAACTCCCGTCCGTCCTGCTCAAAATGGCCGTACTGCTTATCGATCATAGCTTTCTCCTCCTGTCAGGTCCGGGACGGGCGAACGCCGGGTACGTCGGAATATACGTTGATGACCGGATCTTCCTCCCCGTCGCCGGTATACTGGGCGGGAATGGTGAACCACTTTTCTTCCCCGTCGGCAAGCTCAAAGGAAAGCTCGCTTCTTTCGAGCTTCATGTCCTCTCCGACAGCTACGAAGAGCTTTCCGCTGACCGCTCCGCCCCGGATGCTCCGCAATCCGATCTTCACTTCCGTGTCGCCGGGAACAAATTTCACACAGCTGCGGACAAAAACGGGATTTTCCAAACGCTTTGCTTCCTGCAGGCCGATGGTTTCAAAGAAGCCGCCCCGATAGCCGTAAATGACGGCGTCGGAGTCTTCACGGACCCGCAGATCGCCCCAGTCTGCATCCTCCAGATCCGAAGGCATCCCCACGAAGTTACTGGACAGCCGCAGATCGCCCATTCTTCCGTCGATGGTGCGCTTGATGTTCCGGCCGAAGTCCTCCACATACGCCAAAAGCTGCCGGGTCGCCTTCACTTCTTTGCCCCGGTCGTAAAGAGTCTTGGTGGAATCGTCCCAGCGGTAGCGGAACGCCGTCCGGGGGATGAAGACGTTGTTCTCCACCAAAGCCTGCCCGGGAAGACGGACGGAGGTCTCATGCTCTTGGAGCTTAAAAAATTCCTGATAGGCGGCAAGCTCCGGATAACGGGTGATGTAAGGAGCATCCAAAGCCGAAGCGTACTCGCCCTCGTGGAGCTTCTTCGCCCGATCGTTCCGTTCCGTGGTGGAGTCGCAGTGAGGGTACCGCTCGATGAAGTAGTACCGGGGCCGCATATTCTTGACCATGCCCTTGCTCCAGACCTTGTGAGGGGTCGCTCCCCGGCTGTCAAAGCTGATGGCGGGATCGCACTTTACGAAGACGTTATTCTGTACCACGAAATCCCGGCCGCCTCCCATCATGACGCCCCGGGTCAGGGACTCGAAATAATTGTTCCGCATGACAGTGCCGGAAACGGTGTCATCGTTATAGATGCCCATGGCGCCGAAGCCCACGCCACCTAAGTGGTGGATGTAGTTGTGGCTCACTTCATTGCCCCGGAAGGTGTAGTCCCGGCCGGTGTAGATGGCGCCGGCGTCGCCGGTCTCCAGAACCACCCGGTAAAGCTCGTTATCCGTGACCTTCATCTCGTTGCCCCAGAACATGATGGCGGTATGAGGGCAGTCGTGAATCAGGTTGTGCCGGGCCTCCATGCCCACGCCGATCATATGGATGCCCGGATGGTAGCACTTGGAAGCCTGTGCGATTTCGTAGATGTGGTTGTTGTTGATTTGGGCGTCCAGCGGCTCCAGCGTGCAGCGATTTCCGCCGTAAAGCAGCACGCCGTCGTCGCCGCAGTGGTGGATGGTGCAGTTCTCCACTGTAATGCCGTGACCCTCGTGGATGTCCACGGCAGCGGAGCCCACCTGCTCCATGACGCAGTTGTCCACCTTCAAATTTTCACAGAATTCCGCCGAAACCACCTCGCCGCAGGTCCGTGCGAAGGTCAGCCCCCGAACGGTGACGTCCTTGCAGCCGCTCAAGGTGATTATCGGCTCTCTCAGAAGGGAAACGGAAAGCTCCGCTTTCTCCATCCCCTCAAAAGCGTAAAGATATACCCGGAGATTCTCGCTGTCGATGTAATAATCGCCGGACTCCCTCACTTCCTCCAGAATGTGGTAAAAACGGACCCGCTGACCTACCTTATAGGAATAAACGCCGTAAGGCGGCGCCATCTGGATCCGGCCGTCAGGATCCATGGACTCCACCCGCTCGGTGGTATTTGCCCAATCCCACGCCCAGTAGCCCAGCGCCCAGATATGGCCGTCCATCTTCCACTGCCGCACCCGGTCGTCGTCGCAGTAAAAGCCCGCTTCCAGCTCACCCACCGAATCGTTCCAGTCATCGGCTTTGGAATTTAAGATCTTGGAAATATGGGCAAAGCCGTTCCCTTTCGGATACTGGGACAAGGCCAGTGCCTTCCCGTCTGCGAACAGCTGGGAGTGTCCCACCTGCACCGTCCGGGCAAAGCCCCGGGAGGAAAAATCCGATACGGCATCGATCCCCGCCGTCTTCAGGTCGCAGACTCGGATGTGGTCTCTGGCCTCCGGAGCGAACCGCTCCCGGACGGTCTCGTCCGTGACCGGCTCCCAGCAGGTCAGGGTGCGGCTTCCGGTCAGGATCGCCCCCGGCTCGCCGGAAAGGGTCACGCTTTTGGCTTCGTCATCCAGAACGATCCCCTTCTCCAGAACGTACACGCCCGGAGCAAAGCAGACCTCAACGCCGGGGGCTTCCTTCAAGGCCGCATCCAGCTGCTCCCGCCAACCCGGGCTGTTTGTGATTCGTATTCTCTTCATGGTTCTTCCTCCTTCGGGCGGCGTTTTCCTTTTTGCCCGCCTCTTTGGTGCAGAAAAAGCCGGGAGGGCTGCACGTGCAGCTCTCCCGGCAGCTATCGCATCTTACTTGCTACAGCGTTTTTGAGTCGTCTTTTGCTTATTTGTACTGACGGTCGTAAGCAGTCTGGCAGATCTCCAGGAACTGATCGATGCCGATGGCCTTCAGCTCTTTGAGGAATGCTTCCTTGCCGCCGGAGGTCAGAACGCCGTCCTGACCGAGGTAGTAAGCAACGCGCTCCTGAGACACGAAGTTTCTGAGGTCGGTCTGGATGGTGCTGATGATCTCGGTCTCGTCAGCAGTGAAGTGCAGATTCGGGCAGTAGACGTCGGAACCGGGGATCAGGTTCTGATACACAGCGGTAGCAGTCTCCTGACGAACGGTTGCGTTGTTATCGAGGCTCATGGGCTTGCCGTCGGCGTCCTTGGACACGAACATGCCTTCTGCTTCCACGTTGCCGGAGAAGTAAGGCATCTGGTCGTACCAGTTCAGGTTCTGGTTCTGGCCGAAGATGTCGTTGTACATAACGTAGTTGCCTTCGTAGCCCATAGCGCCGTAACGAGCGGTCAGCTCAACGCCGGGGTTAGCAGCAAGGTACTCGTCCTTGGTCATCCAGTTCTCGTTCTCGAGACCGAACCGGCCACGGAGGAAGCCGTCCTCGGTGAACTGGAAGTCACCGACGCGGACGCACAGCTCGGGGTTCTTAGCCCACTTGGTCACATACCACAGACCCTGAGTGGAGGAAGCAGCATAGGAAGCATAGTTCACGCCGTTGGGGCCGGTCAGAGGAGCCAGGGTGGAGTAGGGCTCACGGAGGTTATCGGTGTCGATGACGTAGTTGCCGGCATCGTCTTTCACATAGTTGCCGTCGGCATCCTTCTTCAGCAGGTCGCCGGCGCCCCAGCCGCCCATGGAGGAGTTGGTCACGCAGCCAACGGTATCGGGGTTGCTGGTCATGTAGGTGATAACAGCGTTCTGATCCTGGGTGAAGGACTCCTTGGTCAGCAGACCGTCGTCGACCAGACCCTTGATGTAGTCCAGAGCTTCAAACCAGCCGTCCTGCAGGTAAGAAGTGGTGACCTTGCCGTTGTCCAACATCAGCATATCGCCGTCGCCCTCAAACACAAAAGCGTTGGTGAGGAATTTGTAAGGAGTGCCGCCCCAGCTGCTTGCGGGGGTGTTGAAGGCCAGCTCGTCAGCCTTGCCGTTGCCGTTGGGATCGTCGTTTTTGAAGCGGGTCAGGACATTGCGGAAGTCTTCGGTGGTCTTGATGTCTTCCAGCTTGATGCCAAGGTTATCCAACCAGTGCTGGTTGATCCACATTTTGTACTTCACTTCGTTAGAAGGAGAAGCCTGGATCTTCGGGATAGCGTAGATATTGCCCTCAGCATTGGTGATGTTGCCCTTGACGTTGTAGTTCGGGAAAGCAGCATCGGCAGCGTCAACGTTCACGCAGACGCCCTTGTCATAGTACTCGGACAGATCCAGCAGAGCGCCGGCATCCGCATAGGACTTGGCAGTCTCAAGGCTCAGGCCGCGGATCAGAACGTCAGGCATCTCAACGCCGGAAACCACACGGGTGTTCAGGACGGTGTCGGTATCCACACTGGGGATCAACTCAAAGTTCAGGCTGACATTGCAGGACTCTTCGATCCACTTGGTGTAAGCGTTGTCCTTAAAATCGCTGACGTAGTCGTTCTGGGTTACCAGAATACCGATCTCAGGGGTGCCTTCGCCCTGCCAGATGGGGAGAACGCCGGGCTCGCTCAGGTCGCTCTTCGCTGCAGGCTCGGAAGAAACGGGAGTGGAGCTGGAGGGGGTGCTGGAGCTGGAGCCGCCATTGTCGCCGCAGGAAGCCAGAGACAGCAGCATTGCGCCGCAAAGGAACGTGGCAAGAACTTTGCTTTTTTTCATAACGTAATCCTCCTAAATGATTTTGGTTCTCTCTATTCAGCCGGCTTTGGCGCCGGTCAGAATCAAAAATGAATGAAATGGATTGGATTTTAGCCTTTGACTGCGCCGATCATAACGCCCTTCATGAAGTACTTCTTGGCGAAGGGGTAGATAATCAGAACGGGAAGGCTGGATACGATAATCAGTGCGTACTTGAGCAGGTCGGCCATGTTCTTCATCTGCTGATACATTTCCTCGGTCATGTTGTCCATCTGAGCGGTGGCGTTCTTTAAAAGGATGCCCCGGATCAGAAGCTGCAGAGGATATTTCTTGGTGTCCAGCATATAAAGCAGGGCGTCCATGTAGGAGTTCCAGTGACCGACTGCGTAGTAAAGCGCCAGCACCGAGATAACCGCCTTGGAAAGCGGGATAACGATGCTCACAAAGTACCGTGCATCGGAACAGCCGTCGATCTTGGCGGCTTCCTCCAGGTCGGTAGGGATGTTCTGGATGAAGGTTCGGGCGATGATCATGTTGTAGACGCTGATGGCGCCGGGCAGAACCAGAGCCCAGATGGTGTCCAGTATATGCAGGTCACGGATCAGCAGGTAGCCGGGGATCATACCACCGGAGAAGAGCATGGTGAACATGAAGAGCGCCACCACGATCCCCTTGCCGGGAAGGTTCCGCCGGGCCAGCGGATAAGCTGCGATCATGGTCATGATCAGGTTGATGGCGGTTCCAACGATGGTGTAAAGGAAGGTGTTGCCATAAGCCCGCCAGATGCCGGGATACTGGAACACAGCCTTATAACCGTCCAGCGTCACATCAACCGGCCAGAGGAAAACCTGCCCGGAGTTGACGGCGAAGGCGCTGGAAAAGGAGCTTGCCACCACGTTGATCAGAGGGATCAGGATGATTAGGAAGAAGATCCCCAGCAGGATGTTGTTGATGAGGTAATACACTCGGTCGCCCCGAGAAGTCCTGATGCGATTGGAGTGTTTGACTTTTACTGCATTTTCCATAAACTCAAACCCTCCTTACCACAAGCCGCTGCCGCTGATCTTGTTTGCGATCTTATTAACGACCGTGATCATGACCAGGTTGACGATGGAGTTGAAGAAACCGATTGCCGTTGAATATGAGTAGTTGTTGCCGCTGGCGTTTGCAAGGCCGACCTTGTAAACGTAGGTGGTGATGACTTCGCTGGCCCGCAGGTTCGCATCGGTCTGTAAGAGCCACGCCTTGTCGAAGCCGATGCTCATGATGGAGCCCATCCGCAGGATCAGGGTGATGGCGATGGTGGGGATGATGGCCGGGAAGTCCACGTGCCACAACCGCTTCCACCGGCTGGCGCCGTCGATCATGGCCGCTTCGTGGAGCTGCGGATCAACGGAGGAGAGCGCCGCCATATAGATGATGCTTCCCCAGCCGGTTCCCTGCCACACGCCGGACCAGACGTACAGGTGCCGGAAGCCCCAGCCGCTTGCCATGGCGTTGAAGGGAAGCTGTTTGGCTCCCGTCAGGGCACAGTAGATGTTCGCCAGAAGACCGGAGTTCACGTCCATGACCCGGAACAGCATACCGACCATAACCACGGCCGAGATGAAGTTAGGCATATAGGTGACGTTTTCCACCACCGATTTCCACCGCTTGCTGCGAACGGAGTTCAAAAGCAGAGCGAAGATGATGGGAAGCGGGAACCCGACGATCAACGAATAAAAGGAAAGGATCAGGGTGTTGGAAAGCGTGTTTCCGAAGGAGTAGCTGGTGAAGAAACGGTTGAAATGCTTTAAGCCCACCCATTTGGATCCGGTGAAGCCTCCCTGGATCGTGTAATCACGGAATGCGATCTGTGCGCCGTACATCGGAACGTACTTAAAAACAATGAGCCAGATCACAGGCAGCAGAAGGAACAGATACATTTGCCAGTTGACTTTGACCTGTTTCCAAACCGTACTGCGGGAATGGTTTTTTGCTTCTTTTGTTTTTGCCATTCAGTCTTCCCCCATGTATGGATTCCGCTGTATTCCGTCGTTCTGACGTTCTGTCGCGGTCACTGGCTTAAGAATAGCACGCCGCGAGAGGATCCGCAAATATAAAAATAGAAAAAGGCGGTATTTTCGTATGATTTGATGGGTGTAAATTTCGGAACAGGCGGAAAAGAGTACGATTTTCCGCCTGTTTGCTTTTTCCCTTTCATTGCCCAAAGCCCGGAAATACGGACTTTACTCGCATTTTTCTTGACTTCTTTCCGGAGTGTTGGTATAATAGTACAAACTGATAAATCCAAAAAATATTTTATTCGACGTTCTGATACAAAAGCTATGCGAAACACCAAAATCATAGCGAAAGATTCCGTCAACTTATACAAATGAAGAGGAAGAATCTGTTTATGAAGAGATTGCCATCCCGTGAACGTCTACCCTCCCATCTATTGCAGAAATCAGGTTCCAAGCAGAAGCCGTCGCTTTTCGGACGCTCCTTCATGCTGAATTTCTCCATCGTTATCATTCTCTCTATCCTGTTGGGGATCATCGTCCTGAGCGTGCAGATGCACAGCTCCATGAAGCGGAAGGAAATGGAAGCCCTTGCCTCTACCCTCCGAACCGGCGTGGAACAAGTGGACGACCAGATCTCAAATGTTACGGACAGCCTTCTTTCCCTCAGGGACGAGCTGTCCTCTTCCGGAAAACGTTTCATCGGACGTTATGACGCCAATACCCTAAACGATACCCAGAACCGTCTTCACACCATCGTCTCCCACAACTCGCTGATAGAAGAGATCGTCCTGGTCTATGAGGATACGGATTTGGTAGTCACCTCCCGTTCCGTCTGCCCTTCGGTGGAAAGTTTCTTCTTTTATTATGACGCGCCCGGCCTGGATGCGAACCTGATCCGGAATTACACCAGCAAGATCCGCCCGGCGCTGCGGCAATTCATCCCCTGCAGCGGCATCGGACGCCGGGACGCCCCTACGGAGCCTACCCTCTTCTGCTATACGCTTCCGCTGGACGATACCAATTTTACCGCCCGCCGGGGCGTTGCTTATATTTTCTTCTCTCAGAATGAGATCATGGACATCGCCATTTCCGATACGGCCCGTCCCTACGCTTCCCTGAAAGTCACCTCAAACGCCTCCGGAAGCGACTGCACATTATTTGAAAGCACCGCCGAAAAAGGCGGCGATTCCGGCTTTTCCATGAAAGCCTCCGGCGCCAATGGCCTTCTGAATTTTCAGGTCACCATGGATCAGCAGTATCTGAGCGACGCTCTTCAGAGCGTCAATCACACCACGATCATCGTGATCCTTTTAAGCGTTTTTGTAGGTGCGATCCTCGCCATCCTCTCCGCCTACCAGCAGGATCTCCCCTGGCGGGCGGTCATGCACCAGCTTTCCGACCACGGCCTGCTGATGGCGGACAACAAAAACGCCTACGCCGCCCTGACCAATTCCCTGGACCGCCTGATTGCCGACCGGGAGACCGCCAGCGGTCAGCTGGCCCACTATCAGGAATCCCTTGAAAACAATATGCTGGACCGGCTCTTCTCCTCCTCCCCCCTCCGGGCGGAAGAAGCTAAGTCCCTCCAGATGGATCTGGGTGCCTTCCCGGAGCAGTCGGTGGTTTATTACGGAAAGATCCTCATCAGCTCGGCAGAGTCTTCCTCTTCCATGGAACTGGCTACCATGGTGATCTTAGAGTTCCTGCGTCAGCACCTGCCGGAAAACATCATCCTCCACTCCACTGACCTGAATACCTTCGGCCTGGTCTATCCTTTGGACGGCAGCACCGAAGAAGAGATCACCCAAAGTCTGCAGGCTCTTTTGAATGAAGTGCCCCAGCATTTCGCCGCTCAGGTTCTTGCGGCTCCCGGCGGGCTCTGCACCAGCATCAACACCGTCGGCCTCCTCTTCGAGCATGGTCAGATGAACTACTACGCCAGTGTGGAGAACCACACCCCCGGCGAACCTATCCTCCATCCGGAAACGACCGACGACGACGAACAGCTGCGGCTCCGATCTCTCCTGCTCCTGCACCAGCATCTGGCGGCAGGCGATGCGGAAAACGCCGTTGCCGCGCTGGAGACTTTCTATGCCTGTCCCCTCGATGCCCAGCTGATCGATCTGCGGGAACGCTATTCCACTTTAAAGACCCAGATCCTCCTCTCCGCCCGGGAAGCGGCTCCCCAGTGCCAGGTTCCGCCCCTTCCGTGGTTTTCCTGCTTCGGGAGCGACCCAACCAAACCGCTGCTGGCACTGACCGATGCAGCCCGGGCCGTAGCCGATGCCGTAGCGAAGCAGCAGTCCACTGATGTCCAGGACGACCAGTGCCGCCGGCTGATGGAGTACCTCCAGAAAAATTACGCCGACTCCTCCCTCTGCGCCACGGTCATGGCCGACGAGTTCCGGGTATCGGAAAAATACCTCTTCACCCTTTTCAAGAAAAAGACCGGCCACTCTCCCATCCGCTATCTCCACTCCATCCGGATGAAGCGGGCGGCGGAGCTGCTCTGCGAAGACAAGATGACCGTCCAGCAGGTCTGCGAAGCCGTAGGGATCCCCAATCTGGGGACGTTCCAGAAGGCATTCAAACGGGAATACGGCGTCGCCCCCAGCCGCTACCGGGAATACGCCCTCCGCTCTTCCCGCTGAGTTTTCATTAAGGAGTCAGCTTCATGCCCACGAAAGAAACCATCCTCAAAAAATACGACGAGGTTTTGGAACACATCAAAACCGTCAACATCAAGACCTTCCCCGGTCATAAAGAGCCGCTTTTCCTCATCTCCGACACCTATCCCGGCGTCTGGCTGGAACACGTTTACGATTCCGTCCTCTGGGCGCAGCTCTGCCCGGAAATGGCGTATACGGCAAGGGCTGCCGTGGAGCTCTTTTTGGACGAACAAAATCCGGAAGGGCAGTTCCCCTGCTATGTTCTGGATTCCTCCAATCCCCGCTCCAAAGCCTTCGGGCAGACGGTCGGCTACGGCCAGCTGCAGGAGTGCGTCTCTTTCGCCCGTCTCTGCTATGAAACGGCTCAGTTAAATCGCGACCCTGCCCTGATGCAGCGCTCCTACGATGCCTGCATCCGCTGGAACACATGGCTCAAGCGCTACCGCATGACCCAGGGGAAAGGACTCATCGAGCTTTTCTGTCTCTTTGACACCGGCCATGACAACAGCATCCGCCTGTCCGGTGTCCCCAATGACACCCCCGGCGCCGATGCCCGGGTCTGCAATGAGAAGCCGGATCTTCTCCCCCTTTTCGCCCCGGATCTGAACGCCGTTTATTACGACACCCTGACGGCTCTGGGCGATATGGCAAGGGCTCTGAATAAGCCGGAAGAGGCTTCCCGCTGGTACGCCGACGCCAATTACCTGCGGATCACGCTGAATACCGTCTGCTACGACCCGGAAGACGGGTTCTACTACGACGCCGACCGCTTCGGGAACCGCCGGAAGTGCAAGTCCATTTCCATCACCAACCTCTACGCCGCCCATATGCTCCCAAAAGAACGGGCCGACCGGATCTTTGACCGGTACCTCCATAGCCCCAAAGAGTTCTGGACGCCCTACCCCTTCTCTTCCCTTTCCACCTCCGACCCCCTCTTCAAAAAGCGGGGCGGCTCCAACGACTGGGGTTACTACGCCATGGGGCTTACCGCTGAACGTTCCCTCCGCTGGATGGACTTTTACGGCTACGGAAATGCTTTGGAAGAGGAAATGGAAGCGTGGGTCAATGCCGTCGCCGATTCTGATACCCCCTTCGGTCAGGACATGGATCCCTTCACCGGGAAATTCACCGGCTGCGCCCCGTGGTACTCCGCTACCATGCTTTTCTATGTGGCGGCCGTCCGCCGCCTTTACTTAAAATAAACCGAGAAGCCGCCATTGCTTCCTCTTGCGAAGCCCTCCCGTCCCGCAATTTCTTAAAAAGCCAGCCCCACGAAAAGACCATCGCTTCAACGATGGTTTTTTTCTTTATATAAACCACACGATTTCCAAAAATTCCCGCTCTCTGCCGAAAGCCCTTAACCCCCTCTCTCAACTTTCTCCAAATCCTTCTCCCAGCAAGAATTTCTAACCCTCTCCCACCCTTACAGCCCCCAAATTTTCCCCCACTCTTCTTTATCTCCCCCTCTCACCAAAATCACCCGCCCCAGCAAGAAAATCTTAAGCCTTTTACGTCTTTTCAGTTTTTCCGAAGCCTTTCTCATTTAAATTGGGAGATTTCGGAAAAATGCAAGTGCGGAAGAGACTTAAGACTTCTCCCGGTGATTGAAAAACCTTGGAAAAAATTCAATGCGTGAAAAATTCAGGGTTTCTCACTGTGATTGAAAGACTTTGGAGGATTCTGTAAGGGCGTGGGAAGTTTGGTGATTCTCCTTGTTGATTGGATGACTGTGGAACAATTAAGTTCGATTTCCCTTGTTGAAAATCGGATCAAGGTGCCTAAGGCAATACCCCTTTCCCCTTTTTGCAGGAAAGCTCCCTGTCTGTAAAAACGCCGTACCTCGAAAAAGAATTTTCGATTACACGTTTGCTTACGGAGCCTGCCGAGATGAAAAAACAAACACATGGGACTTCGTTTTTCTCACAAATGACCTTGAAAAAATCAGAAGCAAAAATCGGATCGCTTCTAAAAAAGCTGCGCCGTATGAGTCGGGCCACCCCCAAGTGCTGCTCCCGAATCCACCCTTTCTTAACCCGAAAGCGCCCCAAAGTTCCCTTTTCCGCACCAAAAAATTCCCTCCTCACCCTCTCTTTTCCGCCTGCATACACTGGGACATCTCACTCGAAAGAGGTGTTGTTATGGAAAAAACCGAAACTCCGGGAGCCGCCTGCCCATGCCTGGAGTGCCTGCCGCTGGCCATGGCTTACGTTCCTATGCAGCAGTGGGGAGAGCTCTATACTCCTTCGGTGGCGCTGGATCGGGGGACCCTGTTCCCGCCGCTGGATTTGCCCTTTCTCGGAGGGGAGGCGACCAAACGTGGAAGCTAACGACAAAGCACGCCTGCTCCGGGAGATCCAGCTTTGCACCTTTCTCCTGACGGAGGCAAACCTCTATCTGGACACCCACCCCGACGATCAGGACGCCTTAAAGTTCTACGAAAAACACGCCGCCCGCCTCCGGGAGCTTCGCACCCAGTACGAAGAGCAGTTCGGCAGGATTGAGAAACGCCCCGACGGCACCCTGCACTGGGCGTGGATCGACAAACCGTGGCCGTGGCAGAAGGAGGTCTGATCTATGTGGCAATATGAGAAAAAACTGCTCCGACCCGTAAAAATCGAACGCTCCGACCCTACGTCCGCAAAGATTATCGCAAGCCAGCTTGGCGGGCCGCATGGCGAACTTGGAGCCGCCACCCGCTACCTCTCTCAGCGCTACGCCATGCCTTACGGTGAAGTGGCGGGGATCCTTACGGATGTGGGTAGAGAAGCCTCTGAAATGTTCCATTCAGAGGCTACGGCTTTTTTTGATGCTT
>OLGA01000368.1_pt1 | contig 40611 bp, 59 predicted proteins | sample 1604881 | NCBI WGS metagenome assembly OLGA01 (sample SAMEA3888896, study PRJEB22519) | human gut metagenome | biome: human gut; feature: human-associated habitat; material: faeces | place: Denmark | collected 2009 | reverse complement strand
TGCGATGAAAGGAGACTAGCAATATGACGAAACTACGTTATTCATTCGGGGGGGGCTGCCGTAAGACAGCCTTGTGCAGGTTGCACGGGTGCTGGGTATGAGTGCAACCCGCAACCCCTATTACCAGCTGCCCGGTGGGGCTGACCTGCCCGGTGACGTGCGCGTGAGCGATACGGCGGATGCAACGAAAACTGCTGCGGGTGGCTGGGCGGCCAGCCCGGCAGCGGTGGCAAGCGTGCCCGAAAATTATAAATTGCTCAAAAACATCGGGCCGATTAGCGATTTTAATATTTCAGACCGCAGCGCTGGAATGTTTTTGTATTTTGAATATGACCAAAACGCATTGAATTCTCCGGATTCATCTGCCTCTGGTATGTGTATCATGTATACGAATAATGATTCTTCTGATTATGGCGGGCAGTACGCATTTGCAAATGGCGGCATAATCGGAAGAACTTTATCCAGTGGTCAATGGTCGAGTTGGAGAACTATTTTTTGAAGATTTTTGAGACATGGTGCACTCCTGTTGAAATCAGAAACTGCCCCTCCCCTGCGGGGAGAAAGGACGAAAAAGCAAAACAAACCGGAATCTTTAAGGGCCGCGCTGCCGAAAATTTAAGGAGTTGATATTATGAGATTATCCAACGGCGAGGTGCTGCTTCACTGGCCGCTTGACCTGCACGTTTTAACGCAGGGCTGGTACTACAACGATGGCAGTTTGCATCAGGCCATCGACCTGCGCACGCAGAACGGCACGGACTACAAGCGCCCGGTCTACGCTGCCGAGGATGGCACGGTTGACCAAACGCAGAACTGGGACGGCCACACCAAGACCGGGATGCAGAGCTATGGGAACATGGTGCGCATAAAGCACGCACCCTACAAGGGAAAGACCTTGCAGACGCGGTACGCCCACCTGAGCAGCTATTGCGTCAAGGTCGGGCAGAAGGTCAAAGAGGGAGAACTCATCGGTTTTTCTGGCGTTAGCGGCAACGTGTTTGGAGCACATCTGCATTTTGAAGTTATCCTGAACGGAAAGCGCACAAATCCGCTTGTGTGGCTGGACAGCGACTTCACCACGGCGAGCAGTCAGGTGTTTACCTATCGCGCCGGAGAACACGCAGTGGAAAACCCCGCAGACGCTGCACAGTCCATCGGTGAGGAAGTACTGATTGATGTTTCCCATCACCAGGGCGCTATTGACTGGGCAAAGGTTCCCTATCGCGCCATTGTGCGCATCGGCTACCGTGGTTACGGCAGCGGAAAGCTGATGAAGGACGAGCAGTTCGACGCCAACCTTGCAGGGGCAAAAGCGAACGGAAAGCTGTTCGGCTTTTATTTCTTCTCGCAGGCAGTCACAGTGGACGAAGCCCGCGAGGAAGCTGACTTTTGCGCAAGCCTTGCCCCGACCGGCTACCCGCTGTTTTTCGATGCAGAGTGGAGCCGCGAGGAACACGATGGCCGCGCTGACAACCTGACGAAAGACCAGCGCACGGCAATCGCAATGGCGTTCTGTGAGAGAGCCAAGACTCATGAATTCACCGCTGGCATTTATACCTTCACAGCCTTTGCAACCGCAAACATCGACTACACCTACCTGTGCGAGGATTACATCGGATGGCTGGCCGACACGCGCATGAATTACGACAAGACATTGCCGCGCTACATCCACCAATATGGGCAGGCCGCGAAGGGCAGCGTGCCGGGCATCACTTCCGTGGTTGATTTGAATCATCTGGTAAAGGCCCTTCCCGCGGTGGACAAGCCCGCGAGCAAGCTGCAAGTGATTACCATCGGGCCGGTGAGCCAGGGAGATGCTGATGCGATTTATCTGTTGTGCAAGGGGCGCGGCCTGACGGATGCCGGGCTGTACAAATCTGAATGGGCGGAGGTTTGACGTGCCGGAGTGGATTATAAAATACTGGGTCGAGTGGGCCTTTGGCGTACTTGCCGCGGGATTGCTGGTCGTTTATAGGCGGCTGGCGAAAAAAATCAAGGACGACGCAGAAGAGAGGGCTGCCATCAAGGCGGGGATGCTGGCAATCCTGCACGACCGCCTGTACCAGGTCTGCACGGTTTATATCGCGCAGGGCTGGATTGATACGGCGGGCCTTAAAAATCTGGAATATCTGTATAAGAGCTACCATGCGCTTGGCGGCAACGGAACAGGAACAGAACTGTACAACCGGGCGCGGGTGCTGCCGATTCATTAAGAAAGGGGTTTTATTATGAACATCGACTACATGAACTACATTAAACCGGAGCTGCTGGTGCTGATTCCGGCGCTGATTTTCGTTGGGTACTGCCTTAAAACCAGCACGGCAGTGGCGGACAAGCTCATCCCGGCGGTGCTGGCCGCGGTGGGCATTGTGCTGGCCGCGCTGTACGTTTTGGCGACGTCGCCCATCGGCAGCGGGCAGGACGCGGCCATGGCGGTTTTTACCGCTATCATTCAAGGTGTGCTGTGCGCGGCGGGGGCGGTCTACGCCAACCAGTGCGTAAAGCAGAGCGCTAAAGATAAATAATCCACTGCGTGCGCCGGTTTAATTTCTGTGTTGACCTGGCGACGTATAACAGAATTTGCTTTTTGCTAACCGACGACGAGCGGGCGGTGCTGGATTACAGGCGGCGCGGCCTGGGCAACGCAGAGATCGCTGCGGAGATGAACTGCAGCGAACGCACGGTCAATCGGTTGGTGCGGGCGGTCGTGGATAAAATCAGGAAGATATAAAACAGCGGTCGTGCTGGGCGTTTGCCCGGTGCGACCGCTGTTTTTTTTATTCTGTTTTTATAAAAAATACGATGCCGGAGGAGTAGTAGACCTGGAAGGAACCCTCAACCGTTTCGGCGACGGTGCTGCCGCAATCGTAGTCGAAGATGTTGAATTTACCGGAAATCAACGTGAAGTAGGTGAGGGGCACGGTGTCTATCTCGCCGTCGTTATAGATGCAAAACGCGGAGTCGCCGTCGCCTGCGCCAGTGGGAATCAGGACAGAGAAGGAATCATTGGCGATTTTTACCGCGCCCGCGTCGCTGATGGTGTCGCAGCGGCGGCCGCTGGTCAGCTGCCACAGGTCCGGCGGCGGGGGTGCTGCAAGGCGGTTGTCCGTGTAGGGTTCGCTTTCGTCAATGAGCCAGTCACGACCGACGCGGCGGGCTGTTTTGAAGCCGCCGCGCAGGGCCTTTTGGCGGACGGTGACGGGGCTGCGGTTGTGGCGGGCGGCGTATTCGGTAATTGTGATTTCCATGGGAGCCTCCTTAATTAAAGTTCGATGTTGACGTCCACGGTGATTTCTACGCCTACCGGGTTGCCGGCCTTTACAAAGGCAGAGCTGGCGGAGCGGGGCAGAATGTGGATGCTAAGGAGCGTTATGGTCTCATCAGACTGGATCAGTTCGCCGTTTTCGTCAAGCTCATCCTCTCGGTTGTAGTCGACGTAGTACTCCCAGCGACACAGGGCGTCATCCTGGCCAGTGACCCACTGCTTGTCGTTGTCCATGGCGGCGCTGTAAATTGCCTCACGGATTTCATCGATAACATCGTTGCTGTTGACGGAAGTGTTGGTGGCGGCGTAGATGGCATTAGAAATAGTGGTCATTTTATTTTCCTCCTGTATGTGGATTGCTTATCTCCTACTGCGTCTATATTATACATCTCTAGCGTTGCATTGTAAAGGCTTTTTGCAAAGATTTTTTATAACTTTCTGCAAAAATTGGCGTAAAGTCGTCGTATATGTGGCGCACGCGAAATTGTGTAAAATATTACAATAAATATAGAGGATAAAGCCATGTACAGAGAATTAAACCTGAATCCAGAAAAAAAGCGCGTCGGCGATTGCACCGTCAGAGCCATTGCAGCCGCAACGCATCAAGAGTGGGAGGCTGCATATGCGGCGCTGGTGTTGGCAGGATTTGAACTGCATGATATGCCGTCTGCAAACTATGTCTGGGGCAGCTATCTGCGGCGGTGCGGGTGGAACCGTTCGGCAATTCCGAACAGCTGCCCGGATTGTTACACAGTGGCGGAGTTTGCAAAAGACCACCCGGACGGCACGTATATTTTGGCAATGGCTACGCATGTTGTGTGCGTGCAAAATGGGAACTGGCTGGATACATGGGACAGCGGCGACGAGACGCCACTGTATTATTGGCAGAAAGGATGATTGACTATGGCGTTTGGCGTACCGTATCAGCCCGGATTCGCACCGGGATATTACCCGATGGGGCAGCAGATGCCGTCGGCCATGCCCGACCAGCTTGCACAGCTTCGACAAGCGGCATATCCGCAGCAGCAACAGACTGCACAGCAGACTGCGCCTATTATTTGGGTGCAGGGGGAAGAAGCGGCGAAGTCGTATCTTTGCGCTCCGGGAAACAGCGTGCTTTTGATGGACAGCGAGAAAAGCTCGTTCTATATCAAAACAGTGGACGCAAGCGGGATGCCGCAGCCGTTGCGCATCTTCGATTATGCAGAGCGCACAGCGGCACAGAAGCAGCCCACACAGGCCGCGCAAACGCAAGCCGGAGAGTTTGTCACCCGTGCAGAGTTTGACGCGCTGGCAGCGCGCTTTGACGCGCTTGCGGCAGATAAACCACTGACAAAGAAAAAGGAGAGCGAAAATGCCAAATCCACTGTTTAATGCTTTAGGGGGTAACAGACTGCCTGCACCGATGGGGCAGTTTCAGCAGATGATGCAGCAGTTTCAGCAGTTCCGGGCAAATTTTCAGGGAGACCCCAAAAAAGAAGTAGAAAAGCTGTTGCAATCCGGGCAGATGAGCCAAGCGCAGCTGAACCAGCTGCAAGCGATGGCGCAGCAGTTTAGGTCGTTGATGTGACAGGTTTAATCCGTGCGCACGGTTAGACAATAAAATTTATTTGAAGGGAGTAACAATATGAGCTTATCTTCGGACGGCACTGTTATGACAATGCCGGTACAGCCCGCCAATAATTACAATGGCGGCATGGGCATGTGGGGGCAGGATTGGATTTGGATTATCGTCCTGTTCCTGTTTGGCTGGGGCCGCAACGGTTGGGGTGGCAACAACGGCAATGGTGCTGGCGTTATGGATGGCTACATTCTCACCAGTGATTTTGCCAACGTTGAGCGCAAGATTGACAGTGTGAACAACGGCCTGTGCGATGGTTTCTATGCACAGGCGCAGCTTGTAAACGGCGTGCAGAACGCTATGCAGCAGGGCTTTATGTCGGCTGAAATCAGCCGCGCAACCCAGCAGGCGGCATTTATGCAGCAGCTGAATGCCATGCAGATGCAGCAGGCGAATTGCTGCTGCGAGACCCGCGAAGCGATTCAGGGCGTAAACTACAACCTTGCTACGCAGGCTTGCGACACGCGTCAGACTATCCAGAACGGCACGCGAGACATTATCGAGAACCAGAACGCCAATGCGCGTGCGGTGCTTGATGCGCTTACTGCACAGCGGATTGAAGCAAAGGATGCCAAAATTGCCGAGCAGAACCAGCAGATTTTTGCCGCACAGCTTGCCGCAAGTCAGGCTGCGCAGAATGAAACGCTGAAAGCCTATATGAGCGGGCAGCTTGCTTACTACAACCCCCGCCCTGTTCCGGCTTTCCCCGTTCCTGCTCCGTATCAGTATGGGAATTGCGGCACCTGCAACGGCTGCGCCTGCTAAAACCAAATACGGCAACTTGTCGGAATATCTGACATGTTCGGCCCCGTGCCGATAGTGCAAAATGTGGCGGGGCAATCGTCCCGCCACTATCTTTTTTTGAAAGGAATGATTTTATGGCTGAATTTACAAACGCCAATACCGTGAGCGTGGCAGCAGGCCAGAATGTGCCGCTGACGGAAACGGCAGTAGCGGGTAAGGGCTGTGTTGTACACAGAGAGGGTGCCGGTATTGTTACGCTGCGCGGCATTACAAACCAGTGCAAAGCTCGTTTCAAAGTGGGATTTGGTGCAAACATTGCTATTCCTACCGGCGGCACAGTTGGAGCTATTACGGCTGCGCTTGCCATCAACGGCGAACCGCTGAACAGTGCGACTGCAACCGTGACACCGGCAGCAGTAGAAAACTATTTTAATATTTACGTCACGGCTTTTGTTGAAGTTCCGCGCGGCTGCTGCCTGACCGTTGCCGCCGAAAATACAAGCACACAAACCGTTTTGTTTGCGAACGCAAACTTTATGGTTGAGAGAGTGAGCTGAAAGGAGCGCTATTATGAGTATGAAAGTTATGTACGATTTGAAGGACATGCTGTGTGCAGAGCTTGACGAAATCGGCAAAAAAGGCGAAATGTCTGCTGGCGACTTGGAAACTGTTCACAAACTGACAGACACTATTAAAAACATCGACAAAATTGTCATGCTGGAAAATGACGGCTACAGCCGCGATGAAGATTACAGCCGGGATGGTGATTGGAGCGCAAACATGCGCGGCAATTATGGACGCGGCAGCAGCTATGCGCGGCGCGGTTCGCATTATGTGCGCGGCCATTACAGCCGAGACGATGCGCGAGACAGCATGATGCGAAAGCTGGAAGACATGATTCGAAACGTGGATGGATACGACCGCGAGACTATCCAGCATTGCATTGATGAACTGAAAAACGTTTGACGGAGGTGGCGGCTATGGTTGACGTGCGAGAGATTGACGGCGCTATAGCCGAAATCGAAAACAGCGAACTTACCATGACCAGAGTTAAAAATTTAGCGGCGCTGTATGTTGTGAAAAATCAGCAGCTTGCAGATGTATCCCCTGCCCCACAAAAAGCAGAACGGCAAAAGCCTGTGCGCTACTACGAAGCGGCAGAGCCGTCTACAAGGGCTGCTGCTGGTGGCAGTGACTTTTTGCAGGCTGTGTCAAACGTAGACACCACAGCTGCGCTGAACGTGTTGGATGAGCTTATGTCGGCTTTATATGTGGCGAACCCTAAAGTTTATAATGGCGTTATGCGGAAATTGGAGCGTTTACAGGATGAGTGAATTTTTGGAGATTGTAAACAAGGCTGATACCGGTAGAGTGTGGCGTGTGCTGGATGAGTTTATGGATGCGCTGAAAGAAGCGCGGCCGGAATTGTATGCAGAACTGCTGCACAATCTGCTTAAAAAATAGGCAAGTGTGTACTAAAGTGTGTACTGCATAAAAAAAACAGCGTAGATTCCTACGAATCTACGCTGTTTTTATTGGTGGAGGATGGGGGACTCGAACCCCGATTATTCCACGACGCACGGTATTATATTCATTACTTATCGTAAAAAGTGTGTACCGTGTGTATTAACATCCCCGTACCAAATACAGCCCGAGAAGAAAAAGTGTGTACTTTCACTGTGTACTTTTTCCAGCTGCTATGGCTGCATCAAAGATGCCCTCGATGTTCTCGGCTATTACTTTATCCTGCCCGTTTATGGCATGCGCATACACGCCGTATGTATCCATATTCTGGCTGTGCCCTATCACCTGTTTAAGCTGGCCTGTTGGCAAATTGGCTGCTATGCTGACAAACGTATGGCGCAACTCGTACAAGGTGCATTGCGTAATGCCGTTGGCGGCGCAGTATCTTTGCCACGCGCGGCGAATGTTCCGCTCTTCTACCTGTGGAAAGACGCGCTGACACATTCCGGTCAAATCTTTTTGTGCGTTAAGTTCTTCCAGCGAACGAGCCGAAAGGATAACTGCGCGAGGGGCATTCTCATTCTTTCCCCTTGATTCTTTCCCGTATATGTTCACGGAGCGCTTGAGCCGAGCTACACCGCCCTCAATGTCTCCCCATTCAAGACCCAGAAGTTCACCGGGGCGCATCCCTGTGAAAACAGCTAATCTATAATAATGTATATACTTGTCAAATACCCTGTGTCCCCTGCTAAGGGTGGTATCGACGTTCAAAAGCGTTATAATGTCGGTGGGCTGCAAAATTGTTCGCTCTTTGAAACGCGCTCCCTCTGGAACGTGCAGTTCCTCCGGCTCAAACGTTGTCCATCCAGAGCGGCGGCAGAATTTGAAAAAGCTCCGCAGGTCGCCCGCAATGTTCTTAATGGTCTTTTTGCTGCGGCCTGCTGCAAAAGCATCATCCAGTATGTCTTGTACTGCCTGCTCTGTTAGGGAAGTTAGGCGAGTGTCTCCGATGCGAGGGGCAATCCACTTGTTATAGCGCCCCTGCATGGGTTTCCAGTTTCCCTCGGACGAAATTTTCATCTGGCGGGCCATGTATTGGACATATGCTTCGGAAACGGTCTGCTTGCGGTTCTGGATGCCTTTTTCAAGCCATGCGTCGGCCTTGGCGTTGGCTTCCCGCTGCCCTGTACGGCCTGGCTTGGCGCTGGTGAACGTCTTTCGCACTCCATCCTTCTGCACATTGATTTGCCAACGGTTGGCAGATTCGACCCATTTTGCGGTATTTGTGCGTTTCATCTTGCGTTGCCCCTTTCTTTGTGGTAGAATAAGGGCGGGTTAGAGCTTGTCCGCTTTTATAGCCCGTCCTTTAGCAGTTTCGATGTTACAGCATCGGAGCTGCTTTTTTCATGTTTTTTCGCGCTTGAAATGTGTTATAGTCCGATTAAAGGCCTTGACAAATAAGTATTTTTGTGAAACCGCTTGAATACAACCATCAGCTGTATTATTGTTGTACCAACAACCTGTTACGCAGGTGTTTTATTTCCTTTGCTACGGTTGCATTTCCAACAAAGTGTTTGCAAATTTTCCTCTGTGGTTTTGCCGCCTTTTGATACAGGAATGATGTGGTCTATCTCCAAAAGCAAATGCGGCTCGCTGGAAAGCGATGCGCCGCAACAACGGCAAGTGTAATTGTCCCGCTGTTTAATGCTTTCGCGCAACCTGCTTGTCATAAGGGCGCGTTGTCCGGCTGCGCTCTTATTAAATTTGATTTTCTCTGCCAGATACACGACGAATCGGTTTAAGTTGTCGATATCCATTACCACGTCGTAATGCGTCCCTGTGTTTCCGCTGGGGCTTGTGTACTGGAAAACATAGCGTGGGAAATACAGGGTTCCCAAATCCACTTTTTCAAATCCCAAGTTTGCAACGAGCTTTTCCTTGCAATGCTTTTTTATATAGTTCGGAATTTCGGAATCAACACTGTCCAAGATTTCTTGCAGCTGCTGCATCAGCATCTTTTTGCCGTCCTCAACGGCAGAAAAGTCATTCAGCATCGTTTCAAACTTTTCCAACGTCTCTTCGTCTGCCTTTATGCCAAAGTATTTACAGATGTACTTAAAAGGCTCTCTGCTGGCGTTGTCGCACACGGTGCGGGAACACTGGTAAACAGTAGGCTTATAGCTTTTTTGCATCCCCGTGCGGTTTACTTTCCAACTGCTGTCATCATGATAATTTGCCTCTCCGTAATCTGTGCGATTTACCACAAGGGCAGAGGATTTTAGTTCTTCTATATGCTCGTTAAGTTCGTTACACTCTTTTGCGTGATTCGCCAGCCTTTGCTTTATGGCAAGGAACTTATCGCTTTTGAAGTACAAATGAGTGTACAATTTTAGAGCCAGCCAAACAAAGAGCAAAATCGGCGAAATGTATAGCAAGACAGGAAAGAACAGTATAATCAGAAAAACAGCAATTACATTTAGGCAACCATTTTGTTTTTTCATATTACAAACACCATTACATTTTATGGGAGGAATCAGCAATGACGGACACAGAAAAGCTTATTGAAATCGTTTCAACCTTTACGCCTGACCAGATAACCCATTTTGTATCTGCTGCGCAAGAGTTATTAAAGCGTTTGCAAACTGCGGGTTCTCTTGGCAAAGAGAAATGAGGTCTTGTACCTCTTGCGGCAAATCCGATATTAGCCCATCGCCTTGTGCGGTGGGCTTTTTTTCGTTTTCGGTATCCCCGCGCAATTCGTCAACAGATACACCAAAGTAATTTGCAATCTTTGCCAAATATGCGTCAGTTGGGTCATTTCCTCTCCTTTTCCAACTCGCAACTGTACCTTTGCTAATCCCTAATTCTTGAGCTACCGGTGTAGGCTTTTTCCCAATGGAAGCACAAAGGTTTACAAACTTGTCGTAAAACACTAAAACAATACCTCCAATTTGTGCAAAATGCTAAAGTTCAAAAAGTTCGCACAGGAGGGTTGACGGTTTAAAAAGTTTGCTGTATACTATAATCATGGTTTAAAAAGTTTGCAACAAACAAAGCCCCGGCAACCTCTTGCCCGCGCCTAATGCTTTTATGTATCTGACAACTACAATATAGCATACTTTGTAAACTTTTTCAACCATAATTACTGCCGCGACAGCAAAAAAATCCGCCTGCTGTTCGTTAGCAGACGGATTTTTCCCAAAGTTTTTTACCAGAACAAGTTTGCAGCAACGGAACCGCTCAATGTGAGCGGGCAAGTACACGGTCCTTTGTGCGATGCGCATCCGCTGCTTGCAAAACGAACTTGCAATTCTGTGGACTTGCCGTAACCTTTGGCAGCTTTGGGGCAGCCGTTTAAGCCATAGCGCGTTACGCAATTTCTTTAGTCTGGAACTGGCATACTCAAAAGTTGGGTCAAGGGACGACCACCTTCCTTTCTGCCTTACTCTGGCAATTCAGATTATAGCATATTGTGTCGCGGCAGTCAATTTTGTTTACTTCTAATTTTTACTAAGGAGGTGAAAAAATGCCCGAAGCGTGGACTGGCCGTTTGATTGGGAAAATGCACAACAACGATATTTCTTATGAAGATGTAGCAAAAAAGCTCGGTTACGGCAAGCCGTATATCTGTTTGATTCTGAACAGCAAGCGTAAACCGCCTGACATTCAGAAGAAGATGGAAGCGGCTGTAAGTGAACTGATTGCGGAAAGAAAGGAGTGATTGCATGCTTGCTTTAATTTTACTTTGCCTTATTGGACTGAAGATTGATATGGGAACAGCTTACTGGGTAATCTTGTCTATCTGCATTGTTTTTAGGTTTGTACGTCTTTTTATTATGTTGATGGAGGATTGATTGAATGAACAACATTCAGATTTTCAAGTACGAGGACAACGATGTACGAACAGTTGATCTTAACGGCGAGCCCTGGTTTGTTGGAAAAGATGTGGCTGCTGTCCTTGAGTACAGCAATCCGAGAAAAGCGCTTGCAGATCACGTTGACCAAGAAGATAAGGGAGTAACAAAATGTGACACCCTTGGCGGCGTGCAGGAGCTGACTATTATCAACGAATCAGGCCTTTATAGTCTTATTCTTTCCAGCAAGCTACCAACTGCAAAACAGTTTAAGCGCTGGGTCACCAGTGAAGTCTTGCCCAGTATCCGCAAAAACGGTGGTTACATCGCCGGGCAGGAACAGCTTACCCCATCCGAATTGATGGCTAAAGCCCTGCTGGTTGCCAACAAAACGCTGGCAGAACGGGATGCTCGGATTTCGGAACTTACAGTTCAGAATGCTATTATGCAGCCTAAAGATGAATATTTTGACGAACTTGTAGACCGTAATTTGCTGACCAGCTTTCGGGAGACGGCGAAACAACTTGGAGTTGAAGAGAAAAAGTTTATCTCTTTCTTGATGGAAAAGAAATACATCTACAGAGATAAAAAAGCAAAGCTGATGCCATACGCCGATAAAAACAACGGATTGTTTGAGGTTAAAGAGTGCTTTAACGAGAAAACCAAGTGGAGCGGCACACAGACACTTATCACGCCTAAAGGCCGTGAGACGTTCCGACTGCTGTGCTTGAATGCTTTATAAAAAGGAGCAACCAAATGACGCCTAAACTGTTTGCCACAATTGCTATCAATGGCGCCGTGCTGGGCGGTGCGATATGCAATCTGGTTTTTACGTTCTACTTTGAACACTGGTTAAAAAGAGAGCGGGAAAAGGCCGAGCGCTTCGCCGAAAAGAGAAATTGCAGCGATTATTACCGATACAATGGCAATAGCGTTTGCACGCTTTGCACTGGCATCGGCATCCTTTGCATCCTGCTCAGCTTTTTGAGCACGGCGCTCCGCTAACTCTGCAAGGCGTTTGGCTTGTACAGCGGTTTCCATTGACGCTTTCTCAATGTTTTTTAACGGTGTGTTTTCAAAGTCGAAGTCTTTTGTGAAATCGCAAATTTTTAAATCCATACTATTTTCCCCCCTTTCGCACAGTATACAGCTTTGCGACAGCGGAGACAAGGAGGGTTAAAGATGTACCCAACATTCAACGACTATATCAAGTCAAAGGGCTGGAACCAGAAACGCCTTGCAGAAGCCGCCAGAATAAACCCCGGCGTGTTTTCGCACCGTGTAAACGGGCGGCAGGATTGGCAATGGACGGAAGTTCGCAGAGTGTGCGAAGTTCTTAACATCACACTTGAGGAATTTGCCGAGTATTACCCGGCAGGAACCAGAATCCGCGTAAAGCGGCCACCAACGAATGAGGAACGCATCGACAGCGTTCTTTCAGAGCTAAGAAGTATTTTAATTCAAAGGAGTGTTTGAAATGACAGCAAAAAAAGAAGCCGCCCCGGTACTGGCATACCGGAACGGCAAAGAAAAAATGAGCAAAGGTAAAAGCTCTATTTGTATTTTACCACTTCCCCGCGCCGCCGTCAAGCTGGCAATCACCGCAGATTTGGTGCTGCTGCTGGCCGCGCTTGGGTCTCTCAACCTTCCCGGCATCGTCTGCACGGTGCTGGCCCTCAACGCTCTGTGCGGGCTAGTGGAGGCTTACAGATGAACTACTCAAACTTATTTGCGGCGCGGGATAATCCGTTCCCGCCCTATGATGATGAACCGATTGGAACGGACGCTGACGGCGTACCGTACTACGAGGGCGACGGGATTGTAGACATCGACGGCGCGATTTACCGCTACGATGATTTGGACGTGAAATCAGTTTTGACCGCGCTCGGCATCCCGATTGCGGTTGCAGCAGAGGGATAAAGATGACTTGCGAGAGAATGAGAACCGCATTTGAGGACAACGCCCCTGATAAATACCAGAAACACTTTCAGGCCATGCAACAGATTATACATGACCGCTCTACGCCAGACTTCATCAAATATCAGCAGATGCGAGACCTTACGCTTTCCGCTGAAACAGGGATGAGCCAGAGCATGCGCAGATTCGAATACATGGAGGTTTGACAAATGGAAACGAAATTGCAGGTAATCACGCTGAAACAGTTGCCCATTATCGAGGAGCATCTTCAGCTGGTTAAAGCCGATGTAGAGACCCGCACGAAGAACGCAATGCAGCTTGTTTGCACGGAAGAAACGCGCGGAGATGTAAAGAAAATCCGCACCGAGCTTGGCAAGGAATTTGCGTCGATGGAAGAGCAGCGTAAGCGCGTGAAAGAAGCCATCATGGAGCCGTACAACCGTTTCGAGGAAGTGTACAAGCAGTGCATCGCAGACCCGTACAAAAAGGCCGATGCCGAGTTGAAGCGCCGCGTTGACGATGTCGAGACTGGCTTGAAAGCCGAAAAGGTAAAGGAAATTCAAAGCTACTTCGCAGAGCTTTGCAAGGCGAACAACCTGCCGTGGCTGCGTTTTGAGCAGATGAACCTTAAAATCGGGCTTTCTACCAGCGTGAACGGCACAAAGACCGCGCTTACATCGACGGTTCTTAAAATCGCCGAAGAGGTGCAGGAGCTTTCCCGCCATGAGGACGCCGCCGAGTTGCTGGTTGAATATAAGAAATCGCTGAATGTTGCGCTTGCATTAAGTACGGTTCGCGCTCGGCATGAGCAAATCGAACTGCAAAAGCAGCAAGAGGCCGAGCGCCGCGCTGCACTGGAACAGCAGCAGGCGGCAGAAGAAAAGGTGCAGCAGGCCATTGAAGAAGCGCAGCAGGACGCCGCGCCGCCTGTTGAAGAGGTATCTGCACCTGAGGAAGAACAGCCAGTAGCCGTGCAGGAGCCGGAGGAAACACAGTCTACTGTCTATGAAGTAAAGTTTGCCGTTCGCGGCACCATCGAACAGTTGAAGAAGCTGAAACAGTTCATCATGCAGGAGGGTATGAGCTATGACGACATCTAATCAGCAGTTGGCACAGAAGCCGAAGTTCAGCGTAATGATCACTACGCAGAGCTACCAAAACTTAATCAACAACACGCTGCGAGACCCAGACCGCGCACGCAGCTTTACCGCCAGCATCACAAGCGCGGTTGCTGTGAACCCCGCTTTACAGGAATGCGACGCCGGTACGATTCTGGCCGGTGCGCTGCTGGGCGAGAGCCTGAAACTCTCCCCTTCTCCGCAGCTTGGGCAGTACTACCTTGTACCGTTCAAGAACAAGCGCCAGCAGACCGTTACAGCACAGTTTGTGCTTGGATATAAAGGCTATATCCAGCTTGCATTGCGCAGCGGCCAGTACAAAGACCTTGATGTTATGGTTATCAAGCAGGGCGAGTACAACGGCAAAGACCCCGAAACCGGAAAAGCTCGGTTTAAGTTTATCGAGGACGATGATGTGCGCGATGCCCTGCCTACAGTCGGTTACATGGCATTCTTTGAGTACCTGAACGGATTCCGCAAGGTTATCTACTGGTCGAAGGAAAAGATGATGACCCACGCGGACACCTACAGCCCGTCATTCAGCCGCAAAGGCTATGAGGATTTGCTCGCCGGGAAAGTTCCGCAGAGCGAAATGTGGAGGTATTCCTCGTTCTGGTACAAGAACTTCGATGACATGGCAAAGAAAACCATGCTTCGTCAGCTTATTTCACGCTGGGGCGTTATGAGCGTTGATATGCAGGCCGCGCTTGAACATGATGAAACCATTACGCATGACAACGACGGCCAGCTTATTGCAGAGCGCGTCGCGTCCGCAAAGGACGTCCGCCTTGAAGCTGCCGCACAGCCTGTACCGCAGATTGAACAGTCGCAAGCAGAACAGGCCGTTGAAGTCCAGCCCGCAGCCGCCGAGCCGAAGAAAATCGACTTGAGCAGCCTGTAAGATGGACTGCAAGATTATTTCAACCGGAAGCCAAGGGAACGCCGTTCTCATTCAAAACACAATATTGATTGATTGCGGCGTTCCATTTTCTCGGTTGACAGACGATTACAAGAATTTGAAGCTCGTACTTCTTACGCACATTCACGGAGACCACTTCAACCCCGCCACGCTGCGAAGGCTCGCCAGAGAGCGACCGACACTGCGTTTTGCGTGTTGCACGTGGTTATGTGCAGCCCTCGTGAATGCTGGCGTTAAAATGAGCCAGATTGACGTGATACGAACAGAACGCTGGTACAACTACAAGAATCTGTGCAAAATCAAGGCGCAGGAAACAAAGCACGATGTGCAAAACTGCTGCTGGCACATGGAACTGCCGCAGCCGCCTGTTGAAAGATTGTTTTATGCTACCGACACGAGCAATCTGAACGGCATAACAGCCAAAGGCTATAATCTCTATCTCGTCGAAGCTAACTACACAGAAGCGGACATCAAAGACCGCATAGCCGAGAAGAAAATCAACGGCGAGTATGTGTATGAAAAGCGCGTGATGCGTGAGCATCTAAGTAAAGAGAAAGCCGACGATTGGCTATACCAGAACATGACAGCGCATTCCGAATACATCTATATGCACTGCCATCAAGAAAAGGACAACTGAATATGGATAAAAAAGCCTATATCAAATTATGGCTCGATTACAGATGCTATTTTGAGACGCTCAGTGACGCTGAGGTAGGGCGTTTGGTGCGTGCAATGCTCGATTATGAGCTAGACGGAGCAACGCCAAAGTTCAGCGGGAGTGAACGTGTTCTGTGGCCTGTAATGCGGCGAAACATTGATATTGACCATGAATTCTTGGAAAAGCAGGCGAAGAACGGTTCAAAGGGCGGTCGCCCTAGAAAACCCAAAGAAACCCAACAAAACCCAGAAGAACCCAAAGAAACCCAACAAAACCAAAAAGAGAAAATAGAAAATAGAAAACAGAAAATAGAATATATTACTACTACGACTACCGCGCAAGCGCGCGAAAGCTGGCAACAATGCGTAGATTGCTACGAGCAGAACATTGGCGCACTTCCTCGTGCCGCATTTGATAGCATTGTGGGCTATCTGGAGCAGGTAGAGCCTGACCTTGTTTGCGAGGCAATCAATCAGTCAGCTATCAACAATAAGCGCTCGTGGGGCTATGCGCAGGCAATTTTGCGTGACTGCCTGCAAAAGAACATTACCACACGCGCGGCGTATCTTGCCGAGAAAGAGGCCAGAAGCCAGCAGAAAGGCGCTGCACAACGGCAGCAGATGAAAACCACACAGGAAAAGCTGTGGGAAATCGCAAAAGGAGGCATGGCAGATGACTTATCAGCAGACGGCGGCGCTTCTGTCGCTGGCCATGAACTATTGGGATAACATTTGCAGCAAAACGAACGCCGAGGAAACTACGAAAGCTTGGGCGGCATCGCTTTCTGACATTCCCTACAATGCCGCGCTGAAGGCTGTGCAGGAACTTTCCAAAACGCACCGATTCAAGCCAACTGTAAGCGAGTTGCTGGAAGCTGCTGTCAAATACAGCGCATACAAAGTCTCCGATAACTGGTCTATGCGCCTTGCATGGGACAGGTACACAGAAATCGGCATACCGCTGCCGGAATGGTTTGCTGCTGGCGTGTTACAACTTGGCAGCGAGGCTCCGGAGAGATATAAACAGGTATTATTTGGGCAGCGCACGCAAGAGAAAATTTCATGTTGAGGTGAAAATATGCTGAATGTTGTTGCTATCATTGGCCGCCTTGCGCGTGACCCGGAGCTTCGTCAGACTACGACCGGCAAAAGCGTTGCCTCGTTCCGTATCGCTTGCGACCGCGGACGCCGCGATGCCAACGGCCAGAGCCAGGCGGACTGGATCGACGTTGTTGCATGGGATAGAACCGCAGAGTTTATCTGCAAGTATTTCCAGAAGGGGTCGCTTATTGTGATTGATGGCCGTTTGCAGACCCGCCAGTATCAGGACAAGAACGGCCAGAACCGCACAGCCGTTGAAATCGTGGCAAATAACGTGAATTTTGGGTAAAGCAAGGAGGAAAGTATATGCCCTAGCACGGAAAACGCGACAGAGAGCACCACAGCCACACCACAGCGCACGCAAAGCGTACAGCGCACAACGCAAAATGCTGCACCGAGCTATTCCGCTGGAACCAATGACGATTTCGCGCTCATCGAGGATGAGGGCGACCTGCCGTTCTGACGTTTAAAATTTTATAAGACCTGAACAGGGATGCGCTGCCGAAAAACAGCGCGGCGCACCCCTGTATTAAGGTCGGCCTTTTTTAGAGGTGCTGACATGGACAAACCTGCTTTTTTTGCGATACTGCCCGCCGCCGTGCGGTACGATGCGCGGCTGAAACCGATGGAGCGGATACTGTACGGCGAGATCACGGCACTGGCCGACCAGACCGGATACTGCTACGCATCTAACCGGTATTTTATCGAGCTGTACGGCGTGACAGACCGCGCCGTGCAGAAGTGGATAAAAGACCTGGCAGCGTGCGGCTACATCACGGTAGAGGTGCTGGGCGGCTCTGGTCAGGGCCGGTGCGAGCGGCGCATCACCCCGATTTTTAGCTTGTGGGATGTGCGGCAGACCCCCGAACAGAAGTTCGCAACCCCCGAACAAAAATTCGGGGATACCCCCGAACAAAAGTTCGCCCCACCCCCGAACAAAAGTTCGGGTAGAACAATACAAGATAATAACACAAGTAATAACAACACAACGCGTGCGTGCGCGCGAGGGTTCGACCGGTTCTGGGCAGCTTACCCGCGCAAGGTCGGCAAGGGGGCCGCTGAACGCAGCTTTGAGCGCATCCGCCCGGACGCTGCCCTGCTGGACGGTATGCTGCGGGCCATTGAGACCCAACGCCAGAGCGACACATGGCTGCGCGGCTACATCCCGAACCCCGCCACCTGGTTGAATCAGCGCCGGTGGGAGGATGAACCGGACGGCGTGACCGCCCCGGCGGCGCAGCAGGCACCGCACAGCCCGCCGCCTCCCACGCCGGTGCTTGACCCCGGCGGCGACATCACCAAATTGTGGGGAGCGTGGGAAGAATGAGAGCCGAGACGCTAACGCATCAAGACGCGTTCATCGGCGCGGTGATGCTGCGGGGCATGAGCGATAAAAAAGCGGCCCGGGCGGCGGTGCTGAAACTCTCTCCCGCTATGTTCGAAGAGGGAACCCGGCGGGATGTATTCGCCGCCATGCAGAGAATGGCATACGCGGGCGAGGATGTGGGCGACCCTGTCCTCATCGTCAGCCGGGCCGCCCAGGAAAACAACCAGGACGTGGCCGATGTCAAGGTCTACGTCACCCTGGCAGCGGAGACCTGCCCGGCGGTGTCCAACCTGGACAACTACGCCGCGCTTGTGGTCGAGGACTACCGGCTTGACCTGCTGCAATCGGCCCTGTTGGCGGCGTGCAGCAGCAACAGCAGCGCCGACCGCATTTGCGCCAAGGTGCGGGCCGCGCTGAATATGCAGGACGCCATTCTGGCTACCCAGGCCGACGGCAGCGGGCAGACATTCGCCGCTGTGCTGGACAAGGCGGTGGCCGCGCTGGAAAAGCCGGACACCCTGCTGCGTACCGGCTGGCGGCAGGTGGACCGCTACGGCCTGTTTGAACCGACCAACACTGTGGTCGTGGCCGGGCGGCCCGGCTGCGGCAAGACAGACCTGACCATCAACCTGGCGGCCCGGTTGAGCCTGCGGAAAAAAGTCTACTACCTGACGCTGGAAGAAAGCGCGGTGAAGTTGATGCACCGCATCATATCGAAAACGGCCCGGGTAGACGCGGGCCGAATGCGGGACCGAAAGCTCAGCCGACAGGAGCTTGCTAATATCAAGGCTGTGCAGGCCATGATGGCAAACCACCACAACATGATCCTGGAAGATGTCGAGGACGTGGGCGGCGCGGCGACGCTGGACATGATCCGCGCCCGGCTGCTGACCTACAAGCCGGATGTGGCGATCATCGACCACATCGGCCTGATTGCGAGTACAGACCCGCGGGCCAAGGAGTATGACCGCCTGAGCGAGATAACCCGGCAGCTAAAACTTTTAGCCATGCAGATGGGAATCGTCATTATCGAGCTGTGCCAGCTCAACCGCGGCGGCGCGGCGGCCCAGTACGGCACGCTGGCCGAACTGCGGGGCAGCGGCACGATAGAACAGGACGCCAACGCAGTTGTTATGGTGCGCACTTTACCGCCCGGCGGGGCCGAGCTGCACGACACCAACGACTACCGGGCTACCGGCATCATGATCGCCAAAAACCGGGAAGGCGGTCTGGGCGAGGTGCCCATGCAGTGGCGCCCACAGTACCACGACTGGATACCCGATGGCGACATCTACCAGCAGGACGAGGGCGGCGAGAGCTGCCCGAAATTTGAAAGCTACGAGCAACAGCAAATGTAATTTTACAGGGGGATTTACAAGATGGACAAAATCGCAATCATCAACTTGAAGGGCGGCGTCGGGAAGAGTGTCACCGCCTGCAACCTGGCCGCCGAGCTGGCCGCCAAGAGCCTGGCCGTGCTGGTCGTTGACCTGGACAAGCAAGGCAACACGAGTAAATTTTTTGGCACGCTTGACTACGACCGGCCCAGCGTGGCCGAGGTCATGCTGGGCGAGAATACCGCGGAAGAGGCTCTGGTCTGTGAGACCGGCACGACGGCGGTGCACCTGCTGCCCTGCGATATGCGGATGCTAAAGGCAAACCGCACAATTCTGATGGACAACGGCCCGCGCCAATACTACCTGCGGGATGCGCTGGAAGCGGTGGACGATAACTACAACTACTGCCTGATGGACTGCCCGCCCGATCTGGACATGGGCAGTATCAACGCTCTATGCGCGGCGGACTGGGTCATCATCCCGGTGGACTGCGACGAATGGGCTTGTGACGGTATGCGGGAAATTTTGGACCAAATCGAGCAGGTGCAGATGTACTACAACCCGCGGTTAAAAATCATGGGCGCGCTGCTGACCAAGTACCGCCGCACGAAATACGCGGCGGGGGTCACGGCGGAGCTGCTGAAAATGCCCGGCGTGCCGCTGCTGCAGACGGTCATCCGCTACACGGTCCGCGTCAGTGAAGCCAAGAGCGCCCATATGCCGCTGCGCGTTTTTATGCCGGACTGCTCGGCGGCAGCAGACTACAAGGCGCTGGCCGATGAGGTCGATGGCATTGTGTCCAAAGCGGACACGCAGAGAGAGGAGAACGCATAATGAGCAAGGGATTTGCGATTTCGGATATTTTGGGCAGCCAGGCCCGGCAGGATGCCCCGGCGGGGCAGAAGATGCAGGTCGTCATGCTGCCCGCCGCCGACATTGAGCCGAACCCGGAAAACAGCATCTACGAGATCGGGGATGTCTCGATGCTCAAGGCCGACATTGCCGAGCGCGGCCTGCGCAGCCCGCTGGAGGTTCTGCCCGCCCGGGCCGGGAAGTATATGCTGCTGGCCGGGCACCGGCGCTGGACAGCCTGCCGGGCACTGACTGCCGATGGCATGGCCGGGTTCGACGTGCTGCCCTGCGTTATCCGCCAGAGTCAGGGTGAGGATGACGACCTCATCGCGCTGATCACCTCCAATGCCACGGCCCGCGAACTGACCGACGGCGAGCGGCTGCGCCAGTACATTGCGCTCAAGCAGGCGCTGGAACGCAAAAAGGCGGCGGGTGGCCTGGACGGGCGCGTCCGGGATGAGATGAGCCGCATTACCGGTGACGGCACCGGCACGCTGGGGCGGCTGAACGCCATTGCCAACAAGTGCATCCCGACGGTTGTGGAAATGGTGGAAAAAGGGGAAATCAGCCTGGGCCGCGCCTATGAGTGCAGCAAGCTTTACAAGGTGCAGCAGGTCCAGTACGCGCAGCACGGCTACGCGTCTCTGCCGGATGTGCCTGACGCGGTACTGGACGAGGCTGTCAAGTGGGTGGTAGAGTGCGGGCTTGCTGAACAGCTGAAAAAATTTGACTATGTGCGGTGCGATAGATGGAATTACACGGACGGCAACTTTGATGCCCAGGCCATGGAGCCGAAAGAACTGACGCTGGATGTGGATGGCGCGGACGTGCTTGTGAAAATCGAGGCGGTCAACAGATACCGCCTTAGTGTCACTCAGTTTGACCCGGCGGAACCCGGGGAAGTTGTTGCGGAAACCGGATTGATGGACAGCGACCTGTATGACAAGGCCAAGGCGCTATATATCAACCACGAGGCGCTGGAACGGTTTAAGGCCGAGGCTGCTGATAAAAAGGCGGCGGAAAAGCAGCGCGCCGCCGACGACCGGAAGTGGCTCACCATGGCCCGGCGGGAATTGGAGAACTTCGACAACTGGCCCATTGTGGACAAAAACACACGGTTGGGCTTTACAGTGCGCGGGCGGCAAATGTCCGACGGTGGGCTGCTGTTCGTGGCCGTGGATGAGGCGGCGCGTTATGATGGACAGACGCCGGGCCTGCCGTACCGGGAATGCGTGGCGGCCCGGTTTGACGCCAACGGCCAGCGCGTGGGCCGGGATGGAGCGGTCGTGGCCCCGGATTGGCAAAAATGGTGGTACAACCCCAACGGAGCACTGGAACATTACATTGCCGAGGATATCAAGCGGGCCGCAATGAAGCAGGAGGGCTACAATGGCTAACATCACAACCCTGCGCCCAGGTGAACACTTTATGTTCAAAAATTTTGAATGGGTCTGTCTTGACCCGAACCACCCTGACGGCGGTGTGCTGGCTATTATGGCAAAGCCGTTGGCAAAAGAAGTGAAATTCTGCCCAAGTGATGAATTTGCCGATGAGAAAGGCAACTGGAATAACTACCGCACCAGTAATGTGCGGTGGATTTTATCTGATGTGGCGAACACTGTTTTCGAGAAAAAAAGTCTGCTGCCACATACCGTTGACCTTGTTGCAGACAACGGCGACAGAGCTTACGGCACTGTACATGACTTTGTTTTTATCCTGACTTGTGATGAGTACCGAAAGTACCGTGATTCCATCCCGCACTACGACAGATGGATTTGGACTGCCACTCCCTGGTCTTGCGGTGATAAGAATACCGACACGGACGTCGCAATCCACGTTCGCTTTGTGGACACAGACGGTCAGTTGGATGTCAACTATGCGTACTTCAGCTATGCTGTCGCCCCGGCTTGTGTTCTCAATCCAAAATCGCTCAATCTGCGCCAGAGCATGGCGTATGTAGAGGAGGTATCAGAATGAGCACAACAATAGGCTGCCCGATTCCGGGCGCAAGCCAGCCGAAAGAACAAAAAAGATACATTGACAGGCCGATGCGGATCATTGACGCAAGGGAAGTTATGATTGCCGTTTTTAACGCAATCGAGATAGACGAGGACGAATACAACGCTATAAAAGCGGAAGTGGACGAGATACCCACCATCGACCCGGAATCCCTGCGGCCTACGGCGCATTGGATAAGCGATAGCGGCGGGAGCACAAACGTTGTATGTTCAGCCTGTAATGCAATTTCTTTCGCTGCTTATAATTTTTGCCCGGAATGCGGCAAAAGGATGGTGAACACAGATGAAAAGCATTGTACTTGATGGAGATAAGATCGCTGAAGCTATCCAAAAGGCAAAAGATAAAATGATAAATGGAGAATATGACAACAATGATTTGATTTTGCGCGGAGATGCGTTAAAAGCAATCAGACAGAGGTGCATTGGCGATCATTTGCCTTTTAAATCAAATACGCCAGTTGGAGCACGGGTTTTTGATGCTCTTGCTGCTGTATATCAGGTTAAACCATATAAAGACGTTTGCGGCAAATGGATAAGCGTTAAAGACAGACTGCCGGAAGTAAAAGAAGATGTGCTTATTTATGATTCTCATCATTGCAATATTTATAAGGCGTGGTATATCGGTGATATAGATGTATGGTTTAGCAATGAATATTTACCACAATTTATAAACGTCACCCACTGGATGCCGCTCCCTAAACCCCCGGAGGTGACACCATGACCATTATCCTTGCTATCGCCGCCGTCTGTGTCTACGACCTGTGCGGCCTGCTCGCCGTCCTGTACATCAACCACACAGACCGAATGGACACCGTAGACGGCGCAGACAACGTTATTGTCCTTGTTTTCTGGCCGCTGCTGGTCGTAACCCGTATCGGCATCGCATGTTATAGAATCATAATGATGCTTCTAAAATGAATTCTACCCCAGGAGGTGACCCCATGACAAAACAGCAACTAGTTGATGAATACGCCCGCGAACATCTTTGCGCGACGTGTGAGTGGAAGAATGGCGATATTTGCACGCTGCCGCGCTGCATGAAACTGGAAGAGAGGAGATACAATGACCAGAGAAGAATTCAACCAAAAGAAAGTGTGGCTATGGAGATACCAACGCAGCAGGAATCATGAACGACAGCTGCGCCAGCAGATACAAAGCGAACGTGAACGGGCAACAGCGACCACTAAAGCATTATCCCCCGTGGTGGTGTCTGCTGGCGGTAAAAATAAAATCGAGGATGCCGTTTGCAGAATCATGGAGCGTCAGGAAGCTCTATACAAGCAGATTATTGAAACCGAAATGCAAAGGGAAGAAATCGAAACCGCAATAAACTCTGTTCAAGACCAAATGCAGCGGGACGTTCTGCGGGAGCGGTATATTGTCGGCACCCCGTATTGGTGGAAAATTGCGATAAATCTAAATATTTCCGAGCGATGGGCAAAGAAATTACACCGCGCTGCAATTGAAAATCTGTGCACTCCAGTTCACTTTTAACCTGCTATTATAGATATGCTGGATGATGTAGGAACGGGACAGCCTACGGCATAGCTAAAACCTCCTTTCTTTACCATTTTCATTTCTCCTGTTTTCATAGCTGGCAGCCGGGAAAGACCGGCATTTTATATGCTGCATAGCCAGCCGCAAACTTGGCCTGACAAGTCAATACGGCAAGGGCGCTGCGTTCCGAAGCAACGGCGCGGCAAAGGTGCAAGACCTATGTGCAGTACCAGAGGGCAGGGTCGCAACCTGTCTGTGTGAGAGTGCGCGGTATACCTCACAAATGATGACAATGGTCGTGCAAACGGCAAGCCGCACATATTGGCATATCTCAACTGACAGAGAGATTGTTTTGTAATCAAGATGTTGCGGGTTCGATTCCCGCTGTCAGCTCCACGTCACATAGCCGGACTTGCCGTCCAGTAGGGCGCGAGATAGCTTGTGACTACTAAGATTTTATTTTTTGGGGGAAATTCCAAATGTGTAATCAAGTGTCAATTTTGGGCTGTAACTGGGATATACACGAATCGGATGAAATTCAAGAGCCTAGGCTTGTGGGTGCCGACGGGTTTTGCGATGATTCGGCAAAGGAAATATTCGTTGATTCTCTCGCAAGGGTAGACAAATCCTGTGCGAAGAAAAATCTTGAAAGTTACAAGAAAAAGGTTCTTCGTCACGAAATCACACACGCCTTTTTATACGAAAGAGGTCTTGCTGAATGTTCAAATTGGGCAACGAATGAAGAAATTGTTGACTGGATTGCAAGACAGGGCTTGAAACTTTATGAGGCATGGAAACAGGCGGAGTGCGTGTAAATATTGTTGTGATTTCCTACGCGGAATATAAATAGAGGAAATCAAAAAGCGTTGCGGATTTGCTCCCCGCAACGGGTGAGGTCGGCACAGCATACACCGACAGGGCGGGAACGCGCTTTTCCTCCGGCGCAAAGTGGTTTTGGGGGATATAAGCCTACACAAATTGTGTGGGATTTTTGTGTTGTAAAGCGAGGTGATAAAGTGGCATCAAGAAAAAATCCGGTGGGCGCACCACCTAAATACAGAAGCGTAAAGGCAATGCAAGAAAAGATTGATGCCTACTTTGAAGCCTGCAAAGGAAAACCGTTCGTAGATGAAAACGGGGAACCGATGCGAAATAAAAACGGCTATATCATCTATGACGATAAAAAGCCGCCTACTGTAACAGGATTGGCGGTTGCGCTTGGTTTTTCATCAAGGCAAGCGCTTTTGAATTACCAAAACAAACCAGAGTTCAATGACACGATTACGCGTGCAAAGACCCGTTGTGAACAGTACGCCGAAGAAAGACTGTATGACAAAGACGGCTCCGGCGGTGCGCAGTTCAGTTTGCGGGCAAATTTCGGATGGCAGGATAAGCCGGAACAACAGCAGGATAGCGAGGTGCTAATCGTAGATGACTTGTAAGCTATCTGGCGTTATTTCCCCCTGCTTCGCAAAAGTCCACCGTGAAATCAAGGCAGGCAATGTAAAAGAGCTTGTCGCAAAGGGCGGGCGAGGCAGTACAAAATCCAGCTATATTAGCATAGAGCTAATTTTGCAGCTGCTAAAGCATCCGCAATGCCACGCGGCGGTTTTCCGCAAGGTCGGCAACACACTGCGCACAAGCGTGTATGCGCAAATCGTTTGGGCTATCAATGAGCTTGGATTGCACGACAATTTTCGTTGCACAGTCTCCCCGATGGAATGCACCTATTTGCCAACTGGGCAAAAGGTGCTTTTTTTCGGCGTTGACGACCCTGGCAAGGTAAAGTCAATTAAAGTGCCGTTTGGTTATATCGGTATCTGCTGGTTTGAAGAACTTGACCAGTTTGACGGTGAAGAGCAAATCCGAAACGTGGAGCAGTCTTGCTTGCGCGGCGGTGACTGGTTTATCACATTCAAGAGCTTCAACCCGCCAGCAATGGCGCGGAACTGGGCCAATGGATACGCACTGAAAGCCCGAGATGGAAAGCTAATACATCATAGCACCTACAAAACAACGCCCAAAGAATGGCTCGGAGAGCGGTTTCTGACCGATGCTGAATACTTGCAGCGCACAAACGAAACGGCCTACCGACACGAGTATCTGGGCGAGGTTGTCGGAAGCGGCACAGCGGTATTCGAAAACCTGAAAATTCAACCAATCACAGACGAGCAGTTGAAAACATTCGACAGAATCAAACGCGGCGTTGACTGGGGCTGGTATCCTGACCCATGGGCATACAATGCGATGCACTTTGATGCAGCGCGGCGCACGCTTTACATCTTCGACGAGCTAACGCGGCGCAGAACCAGCAATAGAGACACGGCGCAATTGCTTTTGGATAAAGGGCTGACACGTGAGGATAAAGTCTGCGCGGATAGCGCCGAGCCAAAGTCCATCGCCGATTACAACAAGTACGGTGTGAAGACATTCCCAGCAAGAAAAGGGCCAAAGTCTGTTGTATACGGTACAAAGTGGCTGCAGATGCTTGATGCTATTGTAATAGACCCCGTGCGATGCCCGGACACTGCAAAAGAGTTCAGTGAGTATGAATACGAGCGGGACGGCAAGACGGGGGAAGTACTGGAAGGCTACCCGGATTTGAACAACCATCACATTGACGCAGTGCGGTACGCGATGGAAAGCACAGCGAACAAGGCGGGAGACACCGCCGAAACCAGATACAAGAGCATTTTCGTGTAAAGGCGGTGAGAAGACGTGAAAACATACCAAGATTTTGTAGCGGTTGGCGATGACGAAAAGGCCCGCATGAGTTTCATACTGGGCGCAATCAATGAGTATAAGGCCGACCATAGCACACGCCTTGCAGCGAACGCCAACAAGTATTACCACGGAGAAAACCCTACAATCAACAAATACGAGAAAATCATTTACGACATGCAGGGCAAGGCGCACCGTGACATGTACACGGCAAATCACAAGATTGCAAGCAAGTTTTTTGGCTTGGTCGTAGACCAAGAAGTTTCGTATTTGCTGGGCAACGGCGTTTCATTTCAGGAGCCGGAGACAAAAAAGGCGCTGGGCGCGACGTTTGACGAAGATATTATGGACGCTGCCCGCCATGCTTTGATTGACGGGCAGTCTTTCGTGTTTTGGAATCTCGACCATGTGCAGGTGTTCGCAGCAGAGGAATTTGTTCCACTGTACGACGAGGAAGATGGCTCCATTAAAGCCGGAATCCGTTTCTGGCAGGTGGCAGACAATAAGCCACTGCGCGCCACGCTGTACGAGCTTGACGGCTACACAGAATATCTAAAGCCCAAAAGCGATGATATGGCGATTCTCAAGCCGAAACGCGCTTATAAGCTGAAGCTGCGCACCAGCGAGGCAGACGGCACAGAAATTTATGACGGTGAGAATTATCCCGGATTTCCCATTGTCCCGCTGAAAAACGGCGAGCAGGCCCACAGCGAGCTACAGGGGCGACAGAATACCATTGACGCGCTCGACCTTGCAAGCTCCAACATGGTAAACAACGTTGACGAAGGCAACCTGATTTTCTGGGTGTTGACCAACTGCGGAGGCATGGACGAGCAGGACGATACAAAGTTCATCGAGCGTCTTAAAACGACCCATGTCGCTCACGCTGACGGTGACGAGGGCGCAAAGGCCACGCCACAGAGCATCGAAGCTCCATTCCAAGGCACGAAGGCGACTATTGATATGCTCACAAAGAAGCTATACGAGGACTTTCAGGCCTTTGATTCTGCGGCTGTCAGCGCTGGCAACCAAACTGCAACGGCCATCAAGGCCAGTTATGTGCCACTCGACCTGAAAACGGACAAGTTTGAAAGTTGCGTGACGCGCTGCATCAAGGGCATTTTGGCGGTTGCCGGGCTTAATGACGATCCGACATACACGCGCAATCAAATTATCAACAAGCAGGAAGAGGCGCAGACGGTCTTGCTGGGAGCGGAATATTACGACGACGAGTACATCACGCGCAAGCTATTGACCATTCTCGGAGACGCAGACCAGTACGAGGAGCTGATGAAGCGGAAAGCGGCAGAGGAGCTAGACCGTACAATTACCAACCAGCCACCTAACGAGCCGCAGAACCAGCCGGGAGAAGGAATGAACGGCAATGGCGAAACCTGATTATGCTCACAAAATGACAGATGCCGAGCTTTCCAAGCTGGAACAGCGCATCGCAAAGCTGTACAAAGAAGCTGCTGACGAATTGACCGACACGGTGAAAGCCTATTTTGAACAGTTCGAGAAGCGAGATGCAGCCATGAAAGAAAAGCTGGATGCAGGCAAAATCACCGAACAGCAGTACAAGCAATGGCGGCTTGCGCAGATGGGCAGAGGCAAGCGTTTTACGGCGCTGCGGGACAAGGTGGCAGAAAGATACACTTATGCCAATGCAACGGCTGTGGCCTATGTCAATGACGCCACGCCGGGAATTTACAGCTTGAACCGCAATTACTCTGCTTACAAAATCGAGCAGGTTTCCGACAAAGCAGATTTTACGCTGTGGGATGAGCAGACTGTGAAACGCTTAATCGCTGAACAGCCTGACTTGATGCCGTACTACCCGCCAAAGCGTGCATTGCAGCGCGGCATTGACCTGAAATACGGAAAGCAGCAAATTACAGCTAGTGTCACAAGCTCCATTCTGCAAGGCAAGGGAATTGGCAAGATTGCGGATGACTTGCAAAGCCGTATGCGGGACATGAGCCGCGCAAGCGCTATCCGAACGGCCAGAACGGCGGTCACAGCAGCAGAGAACGCGGGACGGCTAGATACTTACCGTTCCGCGCAGGATATGGGCATAAAGCTGAAAAAACAATGGGTGGCAACGTTAGACAACCGCACGCGGCATGCGCACGCGGTGGCAGACGGGCAAACGGTAGATGTGGAAAAGCCGTTTATTATTGATGGTTATAAGCTCATGAAGCCTGGCGATGAATCTGCGCCGGGATACCTAGTGTATAATTGCCGCTGCACAACAATAGCGGATTTGCCAGATGTGCCAAAATCGCGGCATGAGTTGCGGAGAGCGATAGACCCAGAAACGGGAAGAAGCGTACTTGTCCCATATATGAATTACACGCAATGGAATAGCTGGAAAGAAGCAGAAAACAGATATGCGTGGGAAACATATATGAAGAAAGGACGCAATTTTTCATCCGACAAGAAACAATTTGCGGAATACCGCAAAGTTTTAGGCGATAAAGTGCCAGATTCAGTTTACAAGTTCCAAGATTTAAAGTATAATGATATTGAAATTTGGCACGCGTTAAAGACCTTAAAAAGGCAAACAATGTTTGTAGAAAAAGCGCAATGTGAAACGACGGAAAGAAAATTCAAAGAATATCTTTTGAAGCCCGGCGCAAAACATGCGAAAGAATTTTTCGACGTTGGATATGCAAAGGAAAACCCGATACAGCTACGATACGATATTGCAAAGCAATACGATGAGAGCAAAGTTCAAAATGTAATAGAGCTGGAAGATGGGAGCAAAAAGTATTCGATTCCCATGAAGTTGGGGATAACGGAGAAAAAGCAATTCTTGACTTGCTGGATAAAAGAACCCGGCAACGGAAAACCGAGAATTACGACAGCCTATAGAAAGGATGCAGACGAGTGATACGCGAATTTGATAAAGTAAAAATAACTGCATCTGGAAAAATCGGTGTGGTTGTAGATATACGGGACACGGACTGCTTGCATTATCTTATCGAACTCGACAAAAACAATCAAATTATTGATTGCAAGGGAAACGAGATTGAAAAGGTAAAATGAAAATCACACTTGAAGACCATAGCGCTGAAGTTTACAAAGAGCTTGAAGCCGCTTGCCAGCGGGCGCTGGAAAAATGCGGGCTTGTCGGTGAGGGGCATGCTAAAAAGCTATGCCATGTGGACACTGGAAACCTACGCAACAGCATTACACATATGGTAAACGACGGCGAAAAAGTTGCGTATATCGGCACAAACAGCGAGTATGCAGTTTATGTGGAGTGCGGCACGGGCGTTTATTATCCCGGCGGCAGACAAACGCCGTGGACGTATCAGGACGAAAAAGGCAATTGGCATCTGACACACGGGCAACGCGCAAAACCGTACATCAAGCCCGCAGTGGCAGACCATGCCGCGCAGTATAGCAGAATTATTGAACAAGAGCTGAAAGGCAATAAGCCTCTCGGCTCTTTTTATTGGGAGGAAAGCACATGAAAAAGATTCTTTATATCGCAATCGCAGTTATGGCCTCAGTTTTGCTTTTGTGTGGTTGCTCCGAAGCAGATAGAGCAAACTCCAATATTTCTAAACAGGCCGATTACTTTGAAAGTGAACGAAAAATCACCGTATACAACGCCAGAACAGACAAGGTCATTATGGAAGCCGAGGGGTATATGTCTATCTCCAACAATTCCAGCAACGAGCTTGTCTGCACTGTAAAGGTTGGTCCTGATACTTACAGGAAAAATTACATCTACCTAAACAGCTACACGATGTATGTTGTCGAGGACATTACAGGAACACACACAGACCCGTACCATTACAAGCTGTATTTCCACACAAATGTGCTGCCCAGCGTTGAAGTGAAACCGTAAAAGGTAAGTTTACCTAGCAACTACCGAGACTTTTTCGGCGGTTGCTTTTTTAATACGCAAAAACAGCGAAGTACTGCTGTTTTGAATAAAACGCGAATGTCGAAGAACTGACACCGAAGAAAAGGAGCGAAAACATGGCATTAACTCGTAAAGGACTTCTTGCGGCAGGGCTGACCGAAAACCAGGTTGACTTTGTTATGGAAGGACACACTGAAACCGTAGACGGCTTGAAAGAGGAGCGCGACCGCTATAAAGCCGATGCGGAAAAACTTCCCGGCGTTCAAAAGGAACTGGACGACCTGAAAGGAAAGGGCGATGACGGTTACAAGGAGAAATATGAATCCGAGCACAAAGCTTTTGAGGATTACAAAAAGACCGTTGATGCCGAAAAGACGACCGCTGCCAAAGAAAAGGCAGTGGAAGCCGTGCTGAAGAAAATCGGCGTATCCGAAAAGCGCTTGCAGAGCGTGGCGAAGCTGGCAAAGGCTGACGGCCTGCTTGATGCGCTGGAGCTGAACGATGACGGAGCTGTGAAAGAGGCTGACAAGCTGGAAAAGAGCTTGAAGGACAGTTACAGCGAGTACATCACCACCACCAGCACAAAGGGAGCCGACACGCCCACCCCGCCCGCCAACAGCGGCGGCGCAAATCTCACAATGGCCGACATCTACAAAAAAGATGAAAAAGGGCGCTATGTTATGGATTATGAAGCACGCCTGAAGGCTATCGAAGAAAATCTGAACAACCAGAACACATGAAAGGAGCCTTAAAATGGCAGCAACTAAAGTTGAAACTTTGACCACCCCCCGCGACAGTTTGCCCAATGTCTACACCGGCGTGACTGCTCGCGAGCTGGATTTTGTGACCCGCTTTGCCGACAACTGGGAGGCACTGCGGGAAATCTACGGCATCATGCGGCCCATCCGCAAGCAGGCGGGCACCTCGCTGGTGTCTTACACCGCTAGCGTTGCGCTGGAGAGCGGCACTGTGCCCGCCGGTGCTGTAATCCCCTATAGCAAAACCACTATCACCCCGGCCACAAAGGAAGACATCACCCTGCAAAAGTACGCAAAAGCCGTGCCCATCGAGGATGTGGACAAGTATGGCGCGACTATTGCCGTACAGAAGTCCGACGATGCTTTCCTCACCAAGCTGCAAAACGAGGTGATGAGCAAATTCTACACCTTCCTGAACACCGGCAGCCTGACCGGCGAAGCTGCCTCCTGGCAGGCCGCTCTGGCGAAGGCACAGGGCGAGGTGCTGAACAAGTTTGCCACCATTCAGAAGGATGTGACCGAAGTAGTCGGCTTTGCGAACATCCTGGATGCTTACGACTATCTGGGCAGTGCGCAGGTGACCGTGCAGAACGCTTTCGGCCTGACCTACATCAAGAACTTTATGGGCTATAGCACCCTGTTCCTGCTGCCCGCAACTCAGATTGCCCGCAACAAGGTCATTGCAACCCCCGTTGAGAACATTGATCTGTACTATGTTGACCCCTCTAGCGAGTTTTCGAGCCTGGGCCTGACTTACACCGTGAGCGGTGAAACTCCCCTGATCGGCTTCCACGCTCAGGGCAACTATGGCACTGCTGTGGGTGAGAGCTTTGCGGTTATGGGCATGGCGCTGTGGGCCGAGTACCTGGACGGCATTGCGGTTATCACTGTCAATCCTGCTGCGGCTAAAGCCGCTGTAAACACCAAGGGCTGATAAAAGGAGGCAGCGTAATGCTTGAAGAATTGATGCGAGAGTGCCGGAACTGGTTTAAGGTCCCGGATGGCGCGTACAGCGGCACATTTACCATCAAGGACGGCAGCATTACGCTGCCTTTTTTAGTTGAGGGGCAATATTTCCGCATTATCGGGAGCGTGTTCAATGATGGCGTGCACCAGTACGGTGCTGGCAGCTTGACCGATGAAACGTTTGACGGTGTTGTGTGGGCGCTTGCTGTGCCTGCTGCCTTTATTTCTCTGGTTGAGGATGTGGAAGAATGGCGCAACAAGTATGAAAGCGCCGCAAACAGCCCGTTTCAAAGCGAAAGTTTTGCAGGGTATAGTTACACCAAATCGAGCGCAAACGGCAATTCTGGCGGCTCTGTGACGGGCTGGCAGGGTGTGTTTGCGTCCCGGCTGAACAAATGGAGAAAGCTATGAGCCTTTTAGATGATTTTTCGCACAGCTGCATCATTATGGATAAGCTGACAAAGTCTGACGGCGAGGGCGGCTATTTTACCGAGTGGAGAGATGGCGCAAAGTTTGCGAATTACGTTGCATTGGACAGCAGCCTTGAAGCACGGCAGGCCGAAGCGCAGGGTGTGACTAGCGTGTATACCGGCATTGTGCGGAAAGATGTGCCCATCGAGTACGGCAGCGTGTATAAGGACGTGACGACCGGGGCATATTTCCGGGTCACGAGCCGCCCGGAAGAAAAGCAAGCCCCGGCAAGCGCTTCCCCGATGTTGAACGGCCTAAAAAGTTTTACGGCTGAAAGATTGCGGGAGGGATTGCCGACATGACAAAGGGCGCTGCATTACAGCAGTTTTTCGGGCAATTTATGACCGCATACGCCAGCAACGCCGTGCCAGATGACGCTGTACTCCCCTACCTGACCTATGATGCCGTGTTTGACGCATGGGGCGGAGGGGCGGTATCGCTGACGGTCAACATGTGGTTCCATACCACGAGCGAAGCGGTGCCCAATGCAAAGGCGCTTGAGCTTTCGGACGCGCTGGGCATTGGCGGTGTGACGCTGCCGGTAGATGGCGGCTTGATTTGGTTAAAACGCGGCTCCCCGTTCTGCCAATCGCTGGCAGATGACACAGACAAAAACCTAAAACGGCGGTACATCAATGTGACCGCCGAATTTTTATGCCTAAATTGAGGTGAAAGCATGAAATTTACTCGTATCCCCGAATCGGCGTTCAAGGAATTGGTTCTGAACGCCGGGTATCTTGCAACTACGTTTGACCCGACTGCCGGTACTGCGCCGGAAGAAAGTGCGCTGCTGGGCGCTACGACTGGCGGCATCAACTTTACGGTTGTGCCGAGCTTTACCGACTTCGGCGAGGACATCGACAACTGCCCCAAGAACATGAAAGAGCTGAAGCAGATTGAATCTTGGGAAGTCAAATGCAGTGGCACTTATGTTTCGGCATCTCCTGCTAATGTAAAAAGTATGCTTGGCGCAGCAGAGGAAACAACCACTTCCAAGGTTTCCAAAATCACGCCGCGCAACGACCTGAAGGACAGCGACTTCACGGATTTGTGGCTGCTTTGCGACTATTCGGACAAGCACGGCACTACGAATGGCGGTTTCTGCGCCATTCACATGCTAAATACGCTGTCTACCGGCGGTTTCAGCTTGCAGACGGGCGACAAGGAAAAAGGCAAGATGAGCTTTGAATACACAGCGCACTACTCCATTACCGCGCAGGACACTGTGCCGTGCGAGGTGTATATCAAGGCCGGAGAGGATGAAGCATAATGCGAATTTTTTCTGAACTTAGCACTGACGAAGCGCTGGAAGTCGTTTTGCAAATCGCGCAGCCCATCACAAACCTGATCGATGATGAAGCGCTTGTGAAAGAGATGCAGAAAGCGATGCCGAAGGGCGAAACGACCCGTATTGCAATGCAGCGTTTTGGCCTTGCGAAAATTGTTAAGCTGCTGAACATTGCGTTGAAACAGCACCGCGAGGACGTGTACGGAATTCTCGCACCGTTCAACGGCCTGACGGTGGAAGAAATCGGCAAGCAGAATTTCCTTATCACCTGCAAGCAGGTTGCCGACCTGTTGAACGATAAGGGGTTTGTTGATTTTTTCAAATCGTATCTCGGTGGCGGGCAGAACAAGTAATCCCTGTACTGCTGAAAATGCCGAAACTGAGCGCAAAGGCGCTTGTGTCGGCGCTTCCTTACGCTTTAAAAGCTGATTTTGAAGAACAGATGTACAAGGTGTACATGACTGACAGTGCGTGGAGCCTTGTAGTAGCTGTGACAGGCGTAAAGGACAGGCCAGCGAGATATATTGACATTATCCACCCGCCCAAAGTGGATACGCGGACACCAGAACAGGTGCAGGCAGATTTCAAAGACTTTGCGGCGCGGCATGGATTGAAAACAAAAGAACGGCAGGAGGTGAGCGAGTAAGTGGACATTTTTAACCTTTATGCCAAATTAAGCCTGAACACAGATGACTATGAAAAAGGCGTTGAGAAGGCAAAAGGCGGCGCATCGTCCTTAATGGACGTTTTCAGCGGTACGTTGCTCGGCAATGTTGTTTCGGACGGTTTGCGGACCGTAGCCAACGGCATTACGGAAATCGGGAAAACCGCTGCAAACATGGCCGTGTCAATCGGCAAGGCATCGTTGGACAGCTATGCGGACTACGAGCAGCTTGTGGGCGGCGTGGAAACGCTGTACAAAGATAGCGCTGCTACTATTGAGAAATATGCGCAGGCCGCCTATAAAAATGTTGGCTTGTCTGCCAACGATTACATGGATACGGCTACATCTTTTGCGGCATCGCTGGTAAGTAGTCTTAGCGGAGACACAGAAAAAGCCGCCGAAATGTCCAATACGGCGATTTCTGACATGGCCGATAACTGGAACAAAATGGGCTCCTCTGTGCAGAGTGTGCAGGACGCGTATCGAGGGTTTTCCAAACAAAATTTTACTATGTTGGACAACTTGAAGATCGGTTACGGCGGTACTAAGACCGAAATGGAGCGCCTCCTTGCTGATGCAGACACGCTAAATGCAAAGCAAGGTGTTTACACAAAGTACAGCATCGACAGTTTTTCCGACATTGTGCAAGCCATTCACGTTGTACAGACGGAAATGGGCATTACAGGTACAACGGCAAAAGAAGCGGCAACTACGATTCAGGGCAGTACGGCATCGATGAAGAGCGCATGGGCAAACCTGCTGACGGGCATTGCAGACCCAGAACAAAATTTTCAATCCTTGATGGATGAGTTTGTTGACAGCGTTATTACTGCCGGAAACAATATTATACCGCGCATCAAAGAAATTGTGCCTACTTTGATTGATGGCTTAAGCGAACTGGTCACACAGCTTGCGCCTTATGTAAGCGGCGTGATTATGGAGCTGGAACCAACTATTGAAGAGGGATTGCAGGCGCTTTTCGGCGGGTTAAGCAGCGTAGCAAGCGAATTGCAGCCCATTGTTGCTGATGTGTTCTCGTTTTTTGGCGATGCAATTATTTCTGGGCTGACAAGCGCAATTGAAAGCTCTGACTTTTCTTTTTTGCTGGATATTTTCAATAATGTGAAAACGGCAATAGAAAATATTGCTAACATTATTGATAGTTTTAAAAACAATGCCAATGCAGCGTGGGATGCGATTTCTGCCAAGATTCAGGAAGTCGTGGCATATGTACAGCCTTATGTTGAAACGGCTATGCAGGTTATTGGGCAGGTCGTTACGCAGGTCATTACAGATTTGACCCCAGTCATACAGAGCATCGGTGAAGCGTTCAGCGCTGCATGGAGCCTTGTACAGACTGTATGGGCATGGGCAAGCGCATTCTTTCAGGCTATCTTCCAGTCAATTGTGGTCATCTTTACGCCGTTTGCACCGATTATCAGCGGATTCTTTCAGGGCGCGTGGATTATCATTCAAAGCATCTGGAATGTTGCGGTAAGCTTTTTCCAGACTGTGTTTGATTTGATTACCGGCGTGTTCTCTACGATTGACGCTGTGCTGTCCGGTGACTTTCAGAGCGCGTGGGAGTCGATTCAGGGCATCTTTGATGGCGCGTTTGGGTTCTTCTCTACGGTCGGGCAAAACGTTGTAGAGGGCATCAAGGGCGGCATTGCGGCTGTTTGGGGTGGTCTTGTCAGCTTTGTGCAGGGCTTGTGGGATGGCATCAAGAGTATTTTTGTCATCAATGCAAGTGATGTGAAAAACAACACGGGGTCTGACGGTAGCCACGCAGGCGGCATGGATTATGTTCCCTATAACAACTATGTTGCAAATCTGCATCGCGGCGAGATGGTTCTGACTTCCGATGAAGCGGACGAATACCGTAAAGGCACGGCAAAAACAGCAGGCGGCATGACGATCAACATTGATATTAACGGCATTCAGTTTTCCGATGTGAATTCTATGGCACATGCGCTGGCAAATCAGATTTCGTATGAGCTTCAGGCGCAAAGCGACAGAAAGGCGGCTGTATATGCTTAATGGATTTTGGCTGGACGGCATTTGTAGCCTTGATGTTGGGATTCGGTTGCAAAGTGGAATTACTTTCGGCCAACCGACACCCAGGGTTACATCCACGACCATTTCTGGCCGCAGTGGAGATTTGACTGAATGGGATGGAAGCTATGGTAATGTTAGTGCAACTGCGAAATGCTTTGCGCTGACGGACACTGATGTAAGCGACACTTTACCAACGATTGCAGCTTTTCTGCGTGGAACTACTTTTAGCTATCGCAGGCTTGAAACAGAGGAAGAACCAAATGTGTACAGAATGGCGCGGGTAGTTAATTTCCCAGAAACTTATATCCGGGCAAACCACCTTGCGCCATTTACCATTTCGTTGGATTGCAAACCACAGAAATACTTAAAAGACGGCGAAAATGCTGTTGAAGTCAAAAGCGGTGATTCTCTGTATAATCCCACTGTATTCCCTTCCCTGCCGCTTATCGCACTAACCGTTAGTGGCGATGCCAAATTACAAGTTGGTGGCACACAAATAAGTATTACAGGTTACACCGGGCCTATGTACCTAGATTGTGAAATAATGGACGCTTACAGAGAATCGACAAACTTAAATAAATATGTAACTGCGCCTGAATTTCCTACTTTGGGGGCAGGAGCTACACAAATTAGTTGGAGCGGCGGCATTAGCAAGTGCGAAATCACACCTAGATGGTGGACGTTGTAGGAGGTGTAAATCATTAGTTATCCGAGATATTATGACGGCACGACCGGCTTGCAGGGCAACGGCGTAGGGGTGCTGCGGGATGCTGTGCGCTGCACTGTGACCGAGGAGCGCAACGGCGCGTTTGAACTGGAAATGGTCTATCCAATCACCGGGCAGCATTACAGCAGCCTGGCGCTGCGCGGGCTGATTCTGGCAAAGCCGAACCCCTACGGCGAGGCGCAGTATTTCCGCATTTATAAAATCAGCCGCCCCATAAACGGCCAGGTAACGGTCAACGCGCAGCACATCAGCTACGATTTGAGCGGCATTCCGGTGGGACCGTGTAAGGCGTTGAACGCAGTCGACGCCTTGCAGCAACTCAAAAGCCATGCTGCGGTAAACTGTGATTACACATTCTGGACGGACATCCAGACCGTTGCGGACTTTGCCGTGGCCGTGCCCGGAAGTCTGCGCAGCCTGCTGGGCGGCGTAGAGGGCAGCGTGCTGGACGTGTACGGCGGCGAGTATGAGTGGGACAACACCACCGTGAAGCTGCACAGCCAGCGCGGCACCGACCGCGGCGTGACGATCCGCTACGGCAAGAACCTGACCGACCTGACCCAGGAGGAAAGCTGCGCCGAGGTCTACACCGGCGTCTACCCCTATTGGGTGGACAGCGACGGCAACGTGACCCAGATTACCGGCAGCCCGGTGGTCAACGTGCCGGACGGCCAGTATGACTTTGTGCGTGTGCTGACGCTGGATGTTAGCCAGGATATAAAAGAACAGCCCACCGCCGCGCAGCTGCGGCAGGCCGCGCTGGACTATATCGCCGCCAACAAGGTGGGCGTGCCGAAGGTGAGCCTGACATTAAGCTTTGCCCAGCTGGAACAGACCGCCGAATACGCCGACAAGGCCCTGCTGGAGCGGGTGTGTCTGTGCGATACCGTTCATGTGCAGTTTGCGAAGCTTGGCGTGAGCGCGGATGCGCGGTGCATCAAAACGGTTTATGACGTTCTTCTGGAACGTTACGACAGCGTAGAGCTTGGAGACGCGCGCAGCAGCCTGGCCAACACCGTGGCCGACATGGGCAAAACGGTACAGAGCACCGTGAACAAGACGCGCAGCGACCTGGAGCGGGCCATTGACCGCGCCACCCAGCTGATAACCGGCAATCTGGGCGGCTATGTAGTGCTGCACAGCTCCACCGGCGCGGATGAGCCGGACGAAATCCTTGTGATGGACAAGCCGGAAATTGAAAAGGCTACCAAGGTCTGGCGGTGGAACTTGTCCGGATGGGGGTACAGCAGCAGCGGCTATGGCGGGCCGTATCGGCTGGCCGCCACGATGGACGGCGCGATCAACGCCGATTTCATCACGACTGGCAGTTTGAGTGCCAACCGCATTAAATCCGGGACGATGAGCGCAAATCTTATCCGGGGCGGTGTGCTGCAGTCCACCAACGGCAAGTTCGTGTCCAATCTGGACACGGGCGTCACAACCTTTAACGGCGGGCTGGTGGTGAACAGCGACAATTTCAACATCGGCTCGGACGGGTCGGTGGACATCACCGGTAAGTTTACTTCGACGGTGTCGGAGAGCAAGTGCGTCATCGACGACGCCAGAATTGAAATGTACCGAAAAACCAATGACGACAACTGGCACCTGGGCGCGTTTATGTCTACATGGGGTAGCAACAACGCCGTGGGCCGCCTAGTGCTGTACGGCCCTGCGGCCAGCAACACCAACGATATGATCGCCAACGTCACGATGGCGGGCCAGTATTCCGGTGGCGCTATCGCGATAAGCGACGCGAAAGGCAACGTGAAGGTGCAGCTTGGCGTGGACGGCGCAGGCGACGGCTATGTGTTGGTCAACGGCAGAATGATACAGTGAGGTGGTTTTAAATGGCGACAGCCAATTATAGCCCGCCCGAGACAGCGCTTGTCAAGGCGACGCGGGCGGATTTTGACCGGCGGGACGTTGTGCAGCCGGTGCATCTGGTTCAGTACGACGATACGCTCCCGGTGCTGGCCGTGGCCCTGTACAAGGGCGGGCAGCCCTGGACACTGCCAACCGGCGCGGATGTCAACCTGCGGATGGATAAAAAAGACGGTCATTATGTCTACAACCCGGCGCTGGGCGTGAGCAGCGACCGCGCAACGGTTTATCTGGCCGTGACTGCCCAGATGACGACAGGCTACGGCACGTTCGCCCCGGTGGTAGAGGTGCTGGCGGGCGGTGGTGTTGCCGGTATGGCCGCCCTGCGGCTGGAAATCGACAGGAACCCGGTGCAGGATGGAATGCTCGAGAGCACGGATGAATACAAAACCGTGCAGGTGCTGGCCGCAGAGGTGGCCGCCAACGCCAAAATCGTGCGGGATAACGAGGCAGGAATCCAGGACGTGCACGAGAACATCGAGGCCATCAAGGCCGCCCCTGCCAACGCCACGGCCGCTGCCGCCAGTGCCAAGGAGGCCCGCAGCTGGGCCGTGGGAGATACAGCAACCCGCCCCGGCGAGGGCATGGACAACGCCAAATACTACGCTGCGCTTGCCCAGCAGGTCAGCCAGGGCGCGGTAGGCTGGTACCCCAATTACGAGGCACTTTACGCCGCGCACGACACCGGTTACGACGGAAACTGGGCCATTGTGGGAGACACCGATACGATCTGGGTGTGGGACAGCAACACGGGTGTCTGGAAGGACACGGGAGAAAGCAGCAAGTTTGCAAATTATTATGATAAAACGCAAATCGACGCACTGCTGGCCGCTATGAAATCGAAGTTTAAGACCGTAACTGTCCCGGCTGAAAGCTGGACGGCTGGCAGCTACACAGTGACGTGGGATGACGGAACCAGCACAAGTTATACGCAGTGCGCTACCGTGACTGTGGCCGGGGTGACTGCGGACAGCCGGATTACTGTATCCGACCGAACCCGGGTGACGGATGCTGTGCGGATGGTCGCCGCGCTGGAACCCGGGGCCGGTGTTGTTAAGTTTTATGCGAACGCAGCGCCGACGAGTGCGGCGGTCTTTGTGGTGGAGGTGAGCCAATGAGTGGAGCAGCAAATAATCCTTATAAGCAGGAAGCACCCGACAAAACGCTGACGCAAGAGGGCGTTGCTGCTGATGCTAAGGTGGTGGGTGATGCGCTGAATAATAAAAATGCCTTAATTCAAGAAGGTAATGTTAATAATGTGCGTACCGACTCAAACGGAAATATTTACACGGATTTGTCAACGGAGAAATACGTTATATTACAAGCGTGGTCACTCGGAGCTTGCGTTACTCCATTTATTACCGGCGATTATAAATGGGCGTTTCATTTTTGGAATTGGAACTCACCCAATATTGGCGACTATCAGCTAGTTTCGGCGTGGTACAGATATTATTTGCGATGAAAGGAGACTAGCAATATGACGAAACTACGTTATTCATTCGGGGGGGG
>OLGA01000366.1_pt1 | contig 40628 bp, 32 predicted proteins | sample 1604881 | NCBI WGS metagenome assembly OLGA01 (sample SAMEA3888896, study PRJEB22519) | human gut metagenome | biome: human gut; feature: human-associated habitat; material: faeces | place: Denmark | collected 2009 | reverse complement strand
ACTCAATTCTATCACTATATCTTTCCGCATTTCACTTTTTTGTAGTAACTTTGCACCTCTAACATACAAATGCTGGTAACATAATTCTGGTAACATAATTGTTAATGATAACTAACAGAAACTTGACATTTATTTTATGATGAACGATACCGAACTAATGCGCAGAGCGATAGCCCTGTCAATAGAGAGCGTGAAAAACGGTGGTGGCCCCTTTGCTGCCGTTATTGCTCGCAATGGCGAGATTGTGGCCGAATCCTCAAACAGCGTAACCCTTGATAACGACCCCACAGCCCATGCTGAGGTAAACTGCATACGTCAAGCCACACGCAAGTTGGGCACTTTCAGTCTTGAAGGCTGCGTGATATACACCTCGTGCGAGCCCTGCCCCATGTGTTTGGGTGCCATTTATTGGGCACACCTCGACGCCATTTATTATGCCAACAACCGTAAGGATGCTGCCGCCATCGACTTCGACGATGAGTTCATCTACCGCGAGATAGGGCTCGCCCCCGAGCATCGCCACAAACCCATGCACCCGCTGCTGCGCGACGAGGCCCTCTTAGCCTTCGACATGTGGCAGAAGAGCGATGCTAAAACCGAATATTAATGTCGGCTTTTTCCCCTTTTTAGGTGATGCTATTAGCCCCTCACTTTCGTTATTAGTCCCTCACTTTCGCCACAGAAAAAGGGCGTGGGTGAGGGGCTTTGGCTTTTAGTCGTTCACTGTGAGGCGTTAATTTCTTATAAATGCAACGGTATTGCGAAATAAAAAACGTATCTTTGCACCTTATTATAGGACTTTTGCAAGTTTAGAAGTTAACAGAATAGAAGAAGTTATCACTCCCTTCGGTCGTTCAAGAAGTTAACAGACAATTGTTTTTGTGCTCAAACAACAAGGCATATGTCTATTCGCTCGGCTTTGCCGCTTGCTTAGCAAGAACTTCACTCGCGAAGCGAGTTAACTTCCTTTTAACTCCGAATAACTTCCATACGAGCAAAACTTAAAGTAATTATAAGTAAAAACACTATGTCGTGTATATTGAATATTGAAACAAGCACCAATGTTTGTTCGGTAGCAGTGAGCCAAGATGGCGCTTGCATTTATTATGACGAAGATAAAACGGGCCCCAACCATGCCGAAAAGTTGGGCGTGTTTGTTGACCAGGCCATGTCGTTTGCCGATAGCCATGCTATACCCTTTGATGCCGTAGCCGTGAGCTGTGGACCAGGCTCGTATACAGGCTTGCGTATAGGCGTGTCGATGGCCAAAGGCATTTGCGTGGGTCGCGACCTGAAACTGCTGTCGGTGCCCACCCTCGAGCTGATGTGCGTGCCCCTCTTGCTGCACCACGAAAAGATTGAAGACAACGCCTTGCTGTGCCCCATGATCGACGCTCGACGCATGGAGGTGTATGCCGCCGTTTACGACCGCTCTTTGCGCGAGGTGCGCGAGACAGGTGCCGATGTGGTAACCGCCGATACCTATCGCGAGTTTCTTGACCGTGGCCCCGTTTACTTCTTTGGCAATGGCGCTGCCAAGTGTATGGACGTTATCAATCATCCTAACGCTCACCTCATCCCCGACGTGCTGCCCGAGGCCAAATGGATGTTCCCCCTGGCCGAACGCCGCATAGCACAAGAGAAGTTTGAAGATGTGGCCTACTTTGTGCCTTACTACTTGAAAGACTTTGTAAGCAAAAAGCCCAAGAGCCTGCTTTAACATCTCACACCCCCGCCACACAAAATGCCTACCCCCATTGGTAAGCGCAAACGCAAAGGGTAGGAGGGGGTGAAACACATCAACCGCCCCTTGCCGTAAGAAACAAACATAATAGCAAATAGCTTGAATAGAAAAGTATGAACATTGAAGGATTAGACTATAATACCCAACGAGAGAAACTGGTGCTGCCCGAATATGGCCGCGAGGTGCAAAGCATGGTCGACTATGCCGTGGCGCTGCCCACAAAAGCTGAGCGACAGAGCTGTGCTAACGCCATCATAGCCATTATGCGCCGCATGTTTTCACAGTCGGCCGATGCCGAAGGCTTCGAGCGCAAGCTGTGGGACCACCTGGCCATGATGAGCAACTTTAAGCTCGATATCGACTATCCCTTCGATGTAACCGAGGCGCAAACCATCTTATCAAAGCCCGAACCCATGACTTACCCCATGAACAACATTCCTGTGCGCCATTATGGTAAGATGATGTTTGAGCTGTTTGACAAGCTGAAAACCATGCCCGAAGGCCCCGACCGCGATGCACTGGTGCGTATGGTCGCTAACCAGATGAAACGCGACCTGATGGTATGGGGGCACGGCTCCAGCGACGATGAGAAGGTGGCTTCTGACTTGGCCTACTTTACAGATGGCAAGGTGCAACTTGACCTTGACAAGTTTAAGTTTGCCAAGATTGAAGTGAAAGAAAACGAAAGAAAACGTGGCAAGAAGAAGTAAATGAATTTTGACGAAGTATACAAAATAGGAAAGATAGGCAAGCCGCACGGCGTGAAGGGCGAGGTGAGCTTCCTCTTCGACGACGACGTGTTCGACCGCACCGAGGCCGACTATCTCGTGCTGTGCATTGATGGCATACTGGTGCCCTTCTTTATTGACGAATATCGTTTTCACGGTAACGCATCGGCGCTGGTAAAGTTTGCCGACATCGACACGCAAGAGGCAGCACGCGAACTGACAGGCTGCGAGGTTTATTTCCCCCGACACATGGCCGATGAGGCTGGCGATGCCCTTTCGTGGGCGCAAATAGTGGGCTTCAGCCTTACCGACACCTCCACGCAAACAAAGGTGGGCACCATACAGGCCGTTGACGACCAAACCGTGAACGTGCTGTTTGAGGTGGTGGCCGACGATGGCCGCCAACTGCTCATTCCCTTGCACGAAGAGCTGATAGCCTATGTTGATGCCCACCGTCACGACATAGGCATGAACCTGCCTGAAGGGTTGCTCGACCTGTAACGTTATATCTTCTGCAAATATTGCACACACACTCACAATATAGCACAAAACATCATGAAGCAACAAATATGTATCTTGGGCTCAACAGGCTCTATCGGCACACAGGCGCTCGACGTTATCGCTCAGCACCCCGACTGCTTTGAGGTTTACTGCCTTACGGCCAACAATAGGGTAGAGCAGCTGGCTGAACAGGCCCGACAGTTTAACCCTGCCGCCGTGGTCATTGCTAACGATGCCCACTATGCCCGCTTGAAAGAGCTGCTGGCTGATCGCCCCGACATCAAGGTGTATGCTGGTGCCGAGGCCCTGTGTCAGATTGTAGAGGCCGACCCCATTGATATGGTGCTCACCGCTATGGTGGGCTTCTCAGGCCTGAACCCCACCATACACGCCATCAAGGCGCGCAAGAAAATTTGTTTGGCCAACAAGGAGACGCTGGTGGTGGCTGGCGAACTGATATGCCAGCTGGCGGCCGAAAACCATGTGCCCATCCTGCCCGTTGATAGCGAACACTCGGCCATCTTCCAAAGCATTGTGGGCGAGGGTAATAACGAAATTGAGAAGATATTGCTCACCGCATCGGGTGGCCCCTTCCGCAAGTTTACGCTCGACCAGATGCGCACCGTAACGGCTGCCGATGCCCTGAAGCATCCCACTTGGGAGATGGGCGCAAAGATTACCATCGACTCGGCTTCGATGATGAACAAAGGCTTCGAGGTGATTGAGGCCAAATGGCTCTTTAACGTGCCTGCCCACAAGATACAGGTGCTGGTGCATCCACAAAGCATTGTGCATAGCGCAGTGCAGTTTGCCGATGGTGGCGTGAAAGCACAGCTGGGCGTGCCCGATATGCGCTTGCCCATACAGTATGCCTTCTCGTTTCCCGAGCGCCTGCCTCTCAATGGCGAGCGTCTCGACTTGTTCCGTCAGCCGCTCGAGTTCTTTGAACCCGACTTAGAGAAGTTTCGCTGTCTGGCCCTCGCCTTCGAGTCGATAAAGCGCGGTGGCAATATGCCGTGCATCGTCAATGCTGCCAACGAGGTGGTGAACGAGGGCTTCCGTAAGGGTCAGTGCTCGTTCTTGGGCATGGCCGAAATTATTGAGCAAACCATGCAGCGTGCCACCTTCTCGGCCACACCTGGCTACGACACTTATATCGCCACCGATGCCGAGGCACGCCGCATAGCTGCCGAGCTCATGGCACAGTATAAATAATTATTTATTTTTTTTGAAACTATAGCGTTTAAGAAACACTACAACAAATGGAAATATTTTTAATCAGACTGCTGCAGTTTATGCTGGCAATCTCTCTCTTGGTGCTGCTTCATGAGGGCGGACACTTTGGTTTTGCAAAACTCTTTGGCGTGCGCGTTGAAAAGTTTTATCTCTTCTTCGACCCCTGGTTCCACCTCTTCCAGTTTAAACCCAAGAAGAGCGACACCACCTATGGCATAGGATGGCTGCCGCTGGGTGGCTACTGCAAAATATCGGGTATGATTGACGAGTCGTTCGACACTGAACAGATGGCAAAGCCCGCCGAACCCTGGGAGTTTCGTGCTAAGCCCGCTTGGCAACGACTGTTTATCATGATAGGTGGCGTGCTGGTCAATTTCTTGCTGGCGCTCTTCATCTATTCAATGTGTCTGTTCTATTGGGGCGACGACTATATTCGCACCCAAGACATGACCATGGGTATGAAGTTTAACACCGAGGCCAAACAGTTGGGCTTTCAAGATGGCGACATCTTAGTGGGCACCGAGAACGGCGAGTTTAAAGAGTATGGCGCCGATATGTTCCGCGACCTGGCCACAGCCAGGCAAGCCAACATCATACGTCAGGGCAAGGCCATGACCGTGCAGATGCCTGGCGACCTCGACCTGCTGCAAATGATAAAGAGCACACCGCAGTTTGCACGTCCGCTCACACCCGCCGTTATCGACAGCGTGGTGCCAGGCAGCATTGCTCAGCAAATGGGCTTGATGAAGAACGACAAGATTGTGGCCGTGAATGGTAAGGCCGTCGACTCATATAACGAGTTTACAAATGAGGTGGGCCGAAACAAAGACATGCTCGAAGCAGCACAAACGCCTGCCGACAGCCTCTTGGCGCGCACCCTCACCATCAGCTATGCCCATGGCAACGACACCATCACCCTGAAGCGCACACTTACTGATAAGATGGAGTTTGGCTTTGCCGTCAAGCCTCTGCTCTCTTATTATAAGCCCACCCACGTAAGCTATGGCTTCTTTGCCTCGTTCCCCGCTGGTGTGCGCTATGGCTGCGACGTGCTGTCGGGCTATGTGGGCGACCTTAAGTATCTGTTCTCGACTGAAGGCGCTAAGTCGCTCGGTGGCTTCGGAGCCATTGGTAGCATGTTCCCACCCGTATGGGACTGGCACATGTTCTGGCTCATGACCGCTTTCCTCAGCATCATCCTCGCCTTCATGAACATCTTACCCATTCCTGCCCTTGATGGCGGACACGTGCTGTTCTTGCTGTACGAAATGATTACGCGCCGCAAGCCCAGCGAGAATTTTATGATCTGGGCCGAATACATCGGCATAGGCATCTTGTTCCTGCTTATGATTGTGGCCAACCTCAACGACATATTGAGGTGGATAGGAATAATGTAGGTCTCTTTTAAGTTGACAAGTTCTTGTTTCAGCAAGAACTTGCCAACTTACACAAACGTATACCTTGAATAGAAAAAAAACTTTGCCAATACCATAAACAATATTATTTATTACCACTATTATAATTAAACTAACACATTTTTTTTTGAATATGAAACATCTATTATCTTTATTACTTGTAGCTGTGCTCGCGCTGCTGCCCTCAAAGCTGATGGCTGCCGATAAAAAACAGTAACATCTATCAACATTACCATGCCAGTGCCACAAGATGGCATGACCGTGCAAGAAGCCGAACAGCTACAGCTCACCGCTGCCAAGACCCAGTATGGCGACTTGTCAGTCGGGTTATTACAATCTCAAAGAGGTGTGGCTCAGCAACAAGGTGAACGCCGTGACCTTTATGCGCGCGCTGAACGAAGGCATGAAGAACCCCCTTTGGCCCGACAGCTATTATTTTTATTATCATAGCACCATGTTCCTTGCGGGCGATGCCACGCTGTGTGTGCCCGCCAGCCAGGGCGAAGCCGTAAAAGCCCTCATGGCCAAGCATGCCAAGTTTCCGCCCTACACCGTAAGAACCTATACGGGCAATGTGGCCGATGCCCAAAAGGCCGGACTGAAAGCCACCAAGAACCCATGCACCAAGCACAACTTTGTGGCTAAGATAATGACTGCCGACCGGCAAGTGCAGTATTACACCTGTAAGCAAGACCCTAAGGTATATTATTCGTGCAGCATCTGTGGGCAGTGCGAGCGCAACCCCAAACACACCTTCATGTTCATGAACAAAGAAAACGAGAAAGCATACATTCCAGGCGTCCACTACTTTAAAGCCAACCTTGCCACCGACCAAGCCTATGTAGGCACCAATGCTGCTGGCGAGCATATCTACTGGCAGAGCTGTATATGGTGCGGCATGTCGTCCAACTATGAGCAGCGACATCTTACCGAGAAGCATCGGCGTGCAGCGGGCTTTGATGGCACACTGCCCCTGTTCCGTAAGCACATGGAGGCCAATCTGAATATGTGCGAAGACGATGCCAAACTGGCTACCACCCCTTAGCCAGACATGTTTACGCTGCCCGTGCGCAGCACCGCGAAGAAGAGCGTCTGGGCTGAAGACGAGGTAAACCGTGCCCTCTGCGACAACCTCATTGACGAGCAGCTCTTAGGCACCGACTACACCCTTACTGCCACACGCCAGCAGGTGGCATCAATAGCCCTTAAGCTTATCAAGGAGATGACGGAGAAGGATGCCGACGAAGAGAAGTTGAACCTCTTTGCCGACATTGCTGATGGCAAGCCCGACATGACGGCCACCGTAACACGCCAAGAAATGGCTACGCTGATCTATCGCGCCATGCGCTATATTGAGCAGCACTCGAAGTATACTTATACCGACTACAACTCGAACCTCGCCGCCTATACCGACAGCCCGCAGCTTAAAGAGTGGGCAAAAGAACCAATGGCATTTATGGAGGCGCTGGAGCTTATCGACCCCGTGACCAAGACCACCCTGGCGCCCGACGCTCCTTGCTCTATCGAGCTGGCGCTGGCTACGGCCGAGCGTGCCACCATGGCGCAGCACACAGGATGGGCGCAGACGGTGTCAGACGACGACAAAGTGGCATTTATTACCAACCACACGCGCCACGACGCCCTCTCTACCTTACCCAAAAACGTGGGCCCCATCGGTTCTACACTTGGCTTCAACGAGCGCGTGTGGGTATATCGCACGAAAGGCAACAACGGCTCTACCGAGGTGAAAGACAAATATACGGGGCAGCACCTCTATTTCGACGAACGATATCTGCACCCCGTGCGCTGGCGCGCCTCCAGCTTCGCAAACGCCAAACAAAAGGTGAGCAACGTGCGCAACAAAAACAAAAAGAAAGGCAACGCCCTGAAGAAAGGATTGGGCATACTGAAAGATTTTGGCGTTATAAGAAGATAACAACGCTTTGCTGCTAAAAGAGCAATACCCAGTGAACAAAGTGGAAAAAAGGAGTTCTTGTGAATTTTTTGACAAGAGCTCCTTTTCTTCATTAAACCCGAATCGGTCGTTAGACCGTTGTTTGAGGCGGGCACCACGTTTAACGTTACCTTTGCTTGCTAATAGCATGATTGCATCGTTGAACATTCATAATGATGCTTGCCTGTAAACTAATGTTTCTTAGTTTAAAATTAATAAAACAAATGCAAAAAACCTTTTGCACTCCAAATGGTTTTAGTAAATTTGTCAGTGTTATTTTTAGCAATTATTGTGTGTTAACTCTTGATATTAAAAGCATATTGAAGCTACAGCATTTTTGTTAATAACTAAAACCTTTCGTATAAATCATCTTACTTACATTAATACATACTATCTATTATGAAGAAATTATCTATTTTGGCAGCAGCACTGCTTTTGCATCTGGGCTGTTTCGCTCAGCAAGCATTGTTTGATCGTGTGGCGGTAATCTCGCCCGAGGTTAATGCTAACAACACCGTTACCATTCGTCTTAGTGCTCCCGAGGCGCACAAGGTTCAGGTTACTGGCGACTTCCTACCACCGCGCATTGTTGAAAACGAACATGGTAAAAGCGAACAGGCGGGCATCGTCGATTTGACGAAAGACGAGAAGGGCGTGTGGAGCTTTACCAGCGGCAAGCTGTCGCCTGAACTCTATTCGTACAACCTTATTCTTGATGGCGTGAAGATTGTCGACCCCTCAAGTGTTTATATTCAGCGCGACATAACCTCTGAAACTAACATCTTTATCATTAGCGAGAAGAAAGGCGACTGTGGCGACCTGTATCGTGTGAACGAGGTGCCCCACGGAAACCTTGCAAAGGTATGGTATCCATCGCCCACACTGAAGATGCAACGCCGCATGACGGTGTACACCCCAGCTGGTTATGATAAGGGTAAAGATTATCCTGTAATGTATCTGCTGCACGGCGCTGGTGGCGACGAGAACGCTTGGAGCGAGCTGGGCCGCACTGCCCAAATTATGGATAACCTCATTGCCACAGGCAAGGCAAAGCCCATGATTGTGGTTATGACCAATGGCAACCCCACGTGTCAGGCAGCTCCTGGCGAGTGGTCGGCAGGCATGTATGTGCCCTCGGCAATGGGTATAAAGGGCGTGAAGCCCGCTGCTTCAATGGCCGAAAGTTTCCCTGACGTGATAAACTATGTTGAGAGCCACTATAAGGTGAGCAAAAACAAATCGCAGCGCGCCATCTGTGGCCTCTCGATGGGTGGCGGCCATTCATTCGAAATATCGCGTCTCTACCCTGATAAGTTCGATTATATAGGCCTGTTCTCGGCTGGCTTTAACGTGGGCGGTGGAGACCGCTCCAACTTATACGAAAGAATGTCTTCCAACAAGGAGTTTGGTGCACAAATGGCGAAGCTGTTTGCAGGCAAACCAAAACTCTATTGGATTGGCATAGGCAAGACCGACTTCTTATATGACATGAATGCCGACCTGCGCCACTTCCTTACGGATCACAAATATCCCTACACCTATGTAGAAACCGAGGGCGGACACATCTGGCGCAACTGGCGTTTGTATCTCACCGATTTTGCACAAAAATTGTTTAAATAAAAGTGAGCTGAACAAGCTACACCGTAGGATGGGGCCTTTGTGCCTCATCCTCCACTATCTGACAGGTTGTTCTTTTTGTTGTTGTTTTCTTGTCAGTAATGTTCCCTTCCACCTCTCCTCTCTTAGTACACAAAATTAAAAAAGAAGATAAAACCTTGTCGTTTCAAATAAAAAGTATAACTTTACACCTGAAACCAACAAAGCAACATTTTTATGGGGAAATCAGCAATCATAGAAACTTTGCGACAATATTTTATCACCCAACCCGTGCTGAAAGCGTGGTTGTTCGGTTCTTTCTCAAGAGGGGAAGAAACGCAAGATAGTGATGTTGATATTATTGTAGCCTTGGATAAAAGCAAACCTATTGGTTTGAAATTCTTTGGTATGTGGAGCGATTTAGAAGAACTATTAGGACGAAAGGTCGATTTAGTGTCTGATGGTACCTTACTTCCTTTTGCTAAAGAGTCTGCCGAACGAGATAAAATTCTTGTGTATGAGAGAACGTAGCAGAGATAAAAGCCGACTTGAGCTTTTTATTAAGCACGACCTTCCTGTTTTGGAAAAACAAATTATAAAATATATAAGGATGGAGCAATAACAATTATATTTATCTTGTTTAAGGAAGGTAGAAGATGTATAATGGTATTTTATTTTCGAGTCAAAGGCTTTTTCGGTTGGTAACACTATATGTTATGAGCAGATAATATTATTGTGTTTTTACAATTTAATAATATATAATATTGTATTATTATGCTCGCAATGCTATGCATTGCTTGTGGGTTTAAAATAAAACGCGCAAAGCGCGAAAAAAGATTGTTATCTAGTGTTACCGACCGATAAAATCCACTAACCCTTATTCCCCCCTCCTGAAAACTCGCCCTGTTCTGCCGTTGCTGTGACATCTTCAACGGCATTTCAATTCCATAAAGGTACGGTTAAAACGACTTGCCAGGCACAGGCGTGTATCAGCTATGGTTATTTCAATTCCATAAAGGTACGATTAAAACTGTCGATGCGGGCCAATGTATTTTGCGTGATTCCATTTCAATTCCATAAAGGTATGATTAAAACGTGGCTAAGCTGCGTGTAAACATTTGGCCGCTAAAATTTCAATTCCATAAAGGTACGATTAAAACACGTATTGGCCGAATTAATCAACAGCCATTTGTTATTTCAATTCCATAAAGGTACGATTAAAACCCATTGTTTAGGGATATATAATATCCTTGTTTTTAATAGAATTTGCGAATGCAAAGTTATGAAATCTTATTGAAAAAATGTCGATGGGTGATTATATATTTTTATGCGTTTTGCGACAACTGGTACATTTATAGGTGTTACAACAAGTCAAAGAGCTAAAGTATGCTTCGGAAAGAATAGATTGTCAGTTGGGAAAAACACATCGACAACTTTTATTATAAGAAATTGTTGGTCAACATCCTCTCTTTTCCAAGTATTTGTTTGTCCATATTATAGCCTATCTTATTTGTGAAAATGATTATACTGTCCTCAGACGGGTCGATAATTCCTTTTATTTTCAGTTTTAGCTCCCTGAGTTTTGCTTCAGATAATTCACCTTCAAAAACGGAGTTTTGTATCCAGCACAGATATTGACGGCATAGTTTCAGCATTTTGCCTACACGTTTCTCGCCCACATCATAAACAACGATAACATACATATCACCAATACATTTTAAAAGGTTTGTATTCTTCTATCCCCAAGATTTCTTTCAGCAGCTTGTAGCATTCCAACTTTATGAGATGCTTGTAGCTTACATTGCGTCCTAAAGAACGGTGGCGGAATGTTTCGTCATAGCGTTCCTCCATAGCTTTTACAAATATCTTTTTGCCTTTCTGTCCCAAGAAATTGAACAATGCGCTATTGGCTCTAAGAATGCCGAAGGCATACAACTCTGCCACATCCTCGATAGGAATGTATCGGGGATGCTGTTTGATTTCCGTATTGTCTTCGTTCACGACAATGGGTGTAAATTTCAACGTGTTGTCCCTGCGCTCCATGATGCCAGGATTGAACAGATAGAAACTTCTTTTCATTATTCTTCCTCCATTTCGTTGATATAACAAAATTCAAAGTAGCTGCAATTCTCATATAAAAACTCACAAAAAATTAGTATCAGTAAGCTTATTCGTGTTAATGCCTTCATCGAAGGAATAAAGATCTTCCCAGCTGTTAAGATAAAGAAATCCATATTTTTCATAACCAAACGTATGAATTATATCATAATCTTTACCATTAGGATAGATTGAAAAAGAGAACTGACTCATTAAGCTGAGTATTTGTTTCATCTTGATTTTGTTTTTTATAAATTCTTCATCAGGTGCCGTTACTAACTCCTCAAAGAAATCCCATACCTTACGTCCGTCAACATTATCATTGTCTAAAAGCCCAAACTCATTAGCTATAGCAACCGCATTTCCCAACATAGAAGAAGGTATCTGTAACGGAACAAAAACTGTTACGTTTTTTTGATCAACAAGGCAAATAGACCGATTAATTTCAGGAAAGTTTAAAGTCTTAATTGCTTCATAAAAATCATGGATATTCTGAATATAAGCAGATTTATTCTGCTGCTTTATCTTACTCATGATCATATCATACAACTTGTCAAAATTCTTACTCGCAAGTATTTCTTTATATACTGTTGAGCCATCACTCGTTTTTGTCATAATTTCATATCGTTCATCCTTACCATAAAGTGATTTTTCAGAATCGCAATCAAACAAATAGAGTTTGCAATTGTCCTTATTGCAATTACGATTGATTCGGCCTGCCAGTTGCTCTTCACTGTCAATTAGCGACTTGTCTTTGAATCCGAGATCCATGTCTATGTCCACTCCGGCTTCTACAACTTGTGTGGTGATAAGCAGCAACTTGCTATTTCTATAACATTTTGACTTCAAAGAAGATATTATCATTCTACGTCTTGGTTCAAGAATTGTCCCAGATAGAATAACTATATTGTCAAAAAAGCTGTTTGCTTCTTTTGCGAGAGAATAAAAAGTATTAGCTGTTCTTTTGGTGATAAACTCAACTATTGTAAAGACCCCATTCGTATTATCGTTGTTTTCGATAGAATATTGATTCGATTTTTCTTCTACAACATTAAAAAGTTCATTCAAATATGCTTCCTTTGTCTCATCATTTGGTTTTTCCTTTTCAAGAAGAGAGTAATCAAAAGATACCCTGTCGCAAAAATTGGGATTTCTAAAATATTTGTCTCTGTCTGGTACTAAATAGGTAAATGGGTCTTGCCTATCATTAGACATCAATAATTTTCCGATTTTTGGAAGTGTGGCAGACATTAAGATAAACTTCATATTGAAGTATTGTGCATACCATGAAATAAGGCAAATAATCTTATTCCACATTCTCGGTGGATACGATTGAAGCTCATCTATAATAACTACAGAATTGGCTAACCGATGAATAAGATAATTGCTTTCCTTTACATTTGTCTTTAGAATATTGAAAAATTTGATATGGGACATTAATGTTATGGGATAGTCCATAAACATCTGATCCAGATAATTAAGATATTGATCTTCATTCTCATTTTTTTCATCCGAACATTTTACTGGAGCTTTTGAGTGAATCTCTGCTATTTCATCGTCTTCAAGGCCAAGGGTTTCCTTAAGCGATTCATATGTTTGTGTAATCAGTGTCGTGAACGGGAAAACATAGAAAATGTTCTTAATGGAAGAATCTGCATCCAGCAATTCCCCCAAAGCCAACATGGACACATTGGTCTTTCCTGCCCCAGTCGGTGCATCTATGTAGAAAAGCCTTTCCCCAAGGTGATGGCGTATATTTGTTACGACATCATACGCCAAATCGCACCTTAGGTTGTTAAGACTCTCGTTGCATCTTTGGCTGACATCATGCTTCGGTTCTATACCTTTTTCCACATAATCAAATACTTTGTGATTGTATGCTTTGCTGTTATGAACATTATAAATAATTTTATCTCTAAGCACACTATTAATGAATCCTTTACCAGAATGAATGCTTTTCCAATTATTCATAAAGTGAGCGGTAGCAAGATAGTCTGATGCTGTCAACAAAGAGTAACACAGTCTTACAAGTGCATAAACAGGATAATTGTGGTCTGCAAGTTTCGACAAGTCATTAAAATAATCAAATGCATCGTCTATTCCGGACAAGAAATTATTAAACTTTTCCAACTTGTCCTCTGACATATTTATATTTAGAAATGATATGTATGGACTTAGATCACTGGATTTAATATTTGTCCAAAAGTCCATATTCTCACACTCTCCCAATTCACTACTATGGTGCTTTGCAATAGAGTAGCTCATAAACAAGGCGATATTACAAAGAAAGACAATCTCGTCATTCTCTGTAATGTTCTTATCTAACAGGTTGAAAACAGAAATGGCAAGATATAGGTAGGCACTTATAAGTGAATGGTTTGAGCCAAAATTATGAAGAACAATCTTCAGTTTTTGATTGTTCTTCATCTTGTTCTTTTGAAACTGGTCATTCAACTTTCCTAAATCATGGTAAGCTATTGCGTCCCAAAATAATTGATAAACCATTTGGTGGAGTCTAACATCACAAGGCCCAATTGTAGATTTTTCGATAAGACCTTTTATAATGCCATCCAAACCATTTGATGCAGAAATACTTTTTGCATATTTCATCGTAAGTACGCAGTGATCAACCAATTTCTCACGAACGGATTTGTTATCATTGGATACATGTGAATAGTAAATATCCGCATTTTTGATCAAGTTGCTAAAAAAGGCCTTATCGTATAATCTACCAATCATATCATTTATATTATTTATATCATTTGTATTATCTGTGAATCACCAATATCAAAAAATGCAGCAGAGCTGTCAACCGTCAATTCTTTACTGAATAAAATATTTGAATATACAAAATCTGCATAATCATATTGAAAGAGTTCTTCATTGAAGCCTACTGGCAATTTCTCAAAATAGATGAACGTAGGTTTTTCATCACGCTTTGCGAACAAGGGCAATGATGATTTTACAATATATTTACTTACCGCATCATTCTTACGAAAAAGAGATGATATCTTAAAATCCCTGTTGAAATGGAAAACTTTAAATTCAGAGTATTCTGTTGGATTGATCCACCAGACACCAAATTCGTTCTTACCCATATAAGGAATGTATTCGGCTCTATAAGACATTATGTTCTCATAAAGCCGTTTTTCCGTTTCATCATTTGTATTTAAAAGCAGGTAACACCTATAAGAAGGCTTGAGAAGGGTCTGCTCTTTGACTATCAGATTACCTCCAGCTTCATTACTCGCAAACCCAGTACCATTATTATAAGTGATAACCTCTTTTGTATAGTTACCATTGTCACTTGCCAATGGTTGTACGGCCACTTTCAAATCTCGGAATTTACAGTAATATTCTGGCAAGGCACCTTCTTTTTCATGCCCCTTTAGGCCAACGATGGCACCAAGTATTCCCAATAATGCCGGTTTGTGCAGCATATTGTAAGTCAGATAGATGCCATCGTTGATATCGGGCTTCTTGAAGAACCCCATCTCTGCCTTCAAATCAAACGATATTAGTTTTTGATTTGAATTCATATTAAATATCGTATAGTTTCACTTCTTCGGTCAGATTCTTCAAAATGCAGGTTTGCTTATTATAGTAAACCTCCACACTCTCAACTGAGGATTTAATATCCTCAAGTTTGTTTGTTAATGCTTCAAAATCGTACACACATTTCCCGTTCTCTTTCTCTTTCTCTTCCTCCAATTTAATAAGTGTTGCAAAGCTGGGGAGAACTAACTTAGAACCGTCCTTGTTGAGTTCTACCCAAACAAGCATCTCGTTCTCACATCCTGCTTTGGACGCAGAATCATACCATGTTACTCCACGGCGCATACCTACTTTCAGCTTGTCTATATCTGCGGTACTTAACTTTACATCTTCACCTACAATTTCAGAGATATCATCCAGATTGCCTGGATTAATAGAGAAATGATGAAGGTAATGACCTTCTTCAAGTCTTGACTGTCGACCTATCGTAGTCATACTTTTTTCGGTTTCACGATCTTTACCCTTTTTCTCATTTCTAAAAGGCGATGTAATCTGTTCGGTATAGATATTATTGTCTTTCCATATATTTACGCCATGATTTATTTGTACCGGTCCATGAACAGAAACGCTGGTACTACCACTTGCAAATGTTGCACCAAACAACTTGACATCAAGACATGACAAGAGATTCTTAACAACATCTTTTTTCGTCTCATCCTTAGGTTTAGCTCTAAACAGATACTCGTATCTTTCATCCAAAGACCTTGGATTTAGATTATCGTTAAGGGTCTTCATGTAGAAAACCTCAACATTTTCATAAGCATCCTTCAAATATTTTTTGATAGAATACTTGAAAGCTTTGTCAGTTGCATACACGATTCCGTCAGGAAGTGTGCGAGGCTGTCCTGAGAAATCTGCATTGTAATTTGAATTGATGGCTTTCACTATTGCGCAACCATACACTCTTTTTTTGAACTCTGCCATATTATACATGTTTTATTCATTAGTTGTATTATCATTTGTCTCATATATCACGCAAGGGCTGAAACAACCAGCAAGAAAGAACTTAAGCAATGGTTTCATTTTTACATCATTGCCGTATGCAAGTGTCTCTGATGCAAGTCTTTCAAACTTTCCTTCACGTTTGTATTTTACTTCTATAGCATGCTTGTAAATAGCTATAGACTGAGCAATTTCATCCTGTAGCTGAGACGAAGTGCTTTTCTGCAAGTAAGGCTCAAGCATGACATAAGTCTTGTTCTTTGCTTCGCTCTGGTCTATAATGTATGATACAAGTTGACCAGCAGCAAAGGCAAGTTCTTCAGAACTATTGAGGGTTGCCTTACCAGAGGCAACGTCTCTTATTTTTTCTCTTAACTCTGTTACATTTTTTTTCATATTTTTATTGTCTAAATGGTTAAACATTCCTTGAAGGCTAAACCATAAATTTATCTTTCTTTTTATATCATTATTCCATTCACATCGATTTTTTATTATCTCTGATTTGATGTTCGTTAGAATTGAATTGAACATCATGTCCTCAAACATGTTATGGGTTATTGCCTTTAAATCAGATTTGTATATATATGCGTATACAGCTTGCCTATATTTGAGGATTAAATCAACCATAAGGCTACCTCCTTGTACCTTTTTAGGATCAGGAAGATTCCCAAAATAAGAACAAGTGTAATCGTCATCTTTGATCTTGACCAAGGTATTGTTAAATATCATCTTTACCACAATTCTTTCAAAATCAAATATCGTCTTGATATTGATATCGGGATCCTTGTTGAATACTTTATTTTCAAAAAATCCAGCATCTGTTACATTAGACACGGTTACAGGTTGACTAAGCTCATATCTAAACATTGGAACGAAATCAAAATCATTTAAGACCATACCTGACACTGTATTTGAATAGTTCAGAAGATAATAATCTGAAAGATATTTTATATTCGGACTTGAAAAGAGTTTTTCTAACAACTGCCTGTACGATAATGGCTCCTTTTTATCGTTGAATATCTTCACGATAGCCGTATTTATTTCACGTTGGTCCACCACGATAGGGAGTGGATTGGGAAGACATTTCGATTTGCGTCTAAGCAGCTTGTCCAAATAGAACAAAGCCATAGCATCGTTGATTGAAAACCTTTGGCTTATTCCATTCTTAAGATAACATGTTTGATGTTTAAGAAAAGGCTTCTTATCATTGTATGCCGTAAAAAAACCAACAACTCCATATTTCTTATCAGAAAGAACCTCCCCGTTGAAAATTTCCTGCTCAATATATTCTTTATGTTTTTTTTCAATTTCTTCTATAGGAACACTTCTAAGATACAGATGAAGATAATCCTTTTCTGATAATTGCTTATATGCCTTAAGTCTTTTCAAACACGAAATGATGTCCTTGAAGGAAGCGAAGAAACCTTCAATCTCCGCTTTATATTTATAGGTTTGGCTATCGTTAGCGTCTGACATGTTTAGATTATAGAGACGGATACAGTTGTCGTAATAATCATTTAGTCGGTCACTTACAACCTCAAAACGTTTCTTCCGTATTAATTGATTATTTTCTTTTATTTTATCGTTGTTAGTTTTGTCTTTCTTGTTAAATGTCTTAATACCGTGAGATTGTTTATCTTTATCACTGAAATTAAAGTTGTAAGCTATTGCGAAAGGAGAACAAGAATGGATTTTCTGTTTCGTATCGAATCTCTGAACTTTATTCATCGTAATATATGTGGTTGCCTCTTGATACCTTATACAATCCTTCCATAGTCGGATATCTTTATTTTTTCCATCGAAATAATCATAATTAATACCCTTCTTAAGGTCTTTGTTAACCCAAACGCCTTTACTGTCAATATCAATAAAGACATGAAGTCCCTTATCAGGCTGACTTTTCCATTCCATAATGTCAGGAATGTCAGACATAAGGTCATTCATAAAATTGATTAATTCTCTTATCATATTGTTTCTTTCTTTATTTCAATAAATCCAAAACCTTGTGAACATTGTTCTCCGATTCCTCCTTCACAAGCAATCTTCATCAACTCTAAAGGTGCTTTCATGCGGAAGGAGCAGAGGTATCCACGCACTCTTGATTCGTATGGAGTATTGGCTTTTATCGTTATCAACTTCGACTTGACCTTATTGTCTGTCAATTCGAATGAAAACTCCTTGTCGTTCATATCAAATGGTTGCCCATGAATGCTCTCAAACCTTGCCAATAATCCTTTCAGTATGCCTTCGGCAAACATAGGATTGTTAGGGGATAGGTATCGAGTCTTGTTGTCTTCATGCAGTTTGACACAAATAGGAGATATGGCTTGAAAAGTCATGTCTTCGGATAAAGGCGGCATGGGTATAGCCTCTACACCAACAACATCAAATGCTACACGATGATCCTTGTTGCCAATGGTGAAACTTTTATGGTCAAAGATGCCTTTAATGAATTCCATGGTGCTTTCTTCGGGTATGAAACTAATGTACCATACTGCTCTTTCACCTATTATATTAAGACACCCTTCTTTAGGTAAAGGTCTTACTTTGTCAAAGATGAAAGGCGAATAACAAAATAGCTTAAACCTCTTGCTTTCATTCCATTGATAACCATTTTCATGAAGCCATGATGCGTACTGCGTATCGGCTTGCGCTAATATGCAATATATTACAGCAGACTGCTCATATTGATAATTGAAGGGCAGTAGGTTGCCATATTTTCGATTGATTGTTAAGGTGATTTTGAACTTCATTAATATCATTGTTTAATGATTACAAATTTAACAAAAAAACTTGTAAGTAGTTCTTTTATTTAATATTTATTTAAATAGACACCTACTATTCGATATCAAAAAAGGTAGCGAGAGGCTTTCCTTTATATTATATAACCTTACAACCACCTGATTTCGTCATCATGTCACCCATAAAATTTCGTCAAAGAGTTTTACTATTTGGGAATGACTTACATTTTACACCGCAAAAACAATATCGCAAAAGTGTAGTTGTATGCCAAAAAGTGGCTCATAAAAGTGTGGTGGTATGCCAAAAAGTGCCTCATAAAAGTGTGGTGGTATGCCAAAAAGTGGCTCATAAAAGTGTAGTGATATGCCAAAAAGTGGCTCATAAAAGTGTGGTAGTATGCCAAAAAGTGCCTCATAAAAGTGTAAATTGTTTTGCTATCTCGCTATTTTTCAGTATATTTGCGGCAAATACAGAATGGCCTATGGAAAGATTTATTATGCAAGACCTAATTGCTTGGAAAAATAGAGCAGATAGAAAACCTTTAATTTTGCTCGGAGCAAGACAGGTGGGTAAGACTTATATACTGAAAGAGTTTGGGCGTCGTGAGTTTGAAAACATCGCTTACATCAACTGCGACAATAATGCAATGGTAAAAGAATTGTTCGTGGCCGACTATAACATAGAGCGAATTCTGTTTACCATAGGAGCTATTACGGGCGTAAATATTCAAGCAGGTAAGACCCTTATTGTGATGGATGAAATTCAAGAATTGCCGAGAGGACTAAACGCTTTGAAATATTTTTGTGAAGATGCGCCTGAATTTCATGTGGCCGTGGCTGGCTCGTTGCTGGGCTTAACCCTTCATCAAGGCGAGTCGTATCCTGTGGGCAAGGTTAATACCTTAGAACTCTTTCCCATGACCTTTGAAGAGTTTCTTTGGGCCCGAGGCTTCGAACCTCGCATGAAATTACTGCAAGCGGGCATGTGGGATGTGGTAAAATCGATGAAAACAATCTTTACACAGCACTTGCGTGAATATTATTTAGTGGGCGGCATGCCCGAGGCCGTAAAGAAATATATTGAAACCAATGATGCCAATGCGGTGAGAGAAGTGCAAAAAGAAATAATTAATGCATACGAAAAAGATATCTCGAAGCATGCTCCCACCGAACAAGTGGTAAGAATTAACCAAGTGTGGAACTCAATACCCTCACAGCTTGCCAAGGAAAACAAAAAATTTATTTATGGTGTGGTGAAGCCAGGCGCCAGAGCTAAAGATTATGAGATGGCCATTCAATGGCTTATTGATGCTGGATTGGTGTATAAAATAAGTAGGGTGAAGATGTTAGGGCTTCCGCTTAAGATACATGAAGATATTAGCGCGTTTAAGTTGTTTATCTTAGATTGTGGCTTGCTGGGTGCGATGAGCAAAACACCGCCTGCCTTACTCTTGCTGCCCAATAACGACAACACGGGTAAAGGCGACTTTACCGAGAACTTCGTATGTAGCCAAATAGAAACGTTGCGCGACATACCTATTTATTATTATAGCAAGGAGAATAGCCAGTTAGAGCTCGACTTTGTTTTGCAGATAGACACGCACGTAGTGCCTGTTGAGGTGAAGGCAGAAGAAAATCTTCAGGCTAAATCGTTGAAGACGACGCTCGCCAATCATCCTGGTATGCAAGCACTTCGCTTCTCTATGAACGATTATCGTAAGCAAGATAACATTACAAATGTGCCTTTATATGGCGTAAGAAGCTTCTTGAGAGAAATGGTAAATGGTTAGCCTTTTAAATATTCTCCTAACAAAATGTAGCGCAACGTGGTGTTTATTTAGAAAATTATTACTAACTTTGGCTCATAAATAACAAACTATTCGTTATGGAAGACCAAATAAAACAAATAGGACAGCGCCTGAAAGGGCTGCGCGAGGTGCTTGACATTCCCGCCGAAGAGGTGGCCCAGCTGTGTGGCGTGTCGGTAGAACACTATATGAAAATGGAGGAGGGCGAGGCCGACCCATCGGTCTATCGCCTCTCAAAAATTTCAAAACGTTATGGCATTGCCCTCGATGTGTTGCTCTTCGGCGAAGAGCCGCGCATGAAAGGCTATTTTCTTACGCGCCGCGATCAAGGGCTGAGCGTTGAACGTCGTAAAGACTATAGATATCAAAGCTTGGCCAGCGGCTTTCAGGGCCGAGAGGTTGACCCCTTCTTGGTGACCGTCGACCCGCTGCCTGGCGATGCCAATCACAATAAAAACTCGCATGCCGGACAAGAGTTCGACTTTGTGCTTGAGGGCGAACTCGAGATAACTATTGGCACCAAGGTGATGACACTGCGTCAGGGCGACAGCATCTACTTTGATGCCTCGCAGCAACACTGCATGCGCGCTGTGGGTAGCGTGCCCGCAAAATTTGTGTGCATCGTGATTTGAGATATATAGTGAAGACGATTAGAAGAAAGAAAAAGAGAGATGATAGAACGTTTTCTTACGCAGACGCAGTTTGCCTCAGAGCAAGACTTCAGAGAGCATCTGCATTTCAACATTCCCGAGAACTTTAACTTTGCCTACGACGTGATGGACGTGTGGGCCGAAGAGCAACCTAACAAGGTGGCGCTGATATGGACCAACGACGAGGGCGAAGAAAAGATTTTTACTTTTGCCGATCTGAAACGCGAGAGCGACCAAACGGCCGCCTACTTTGCCTCGCTGGGCATAGGCCATGGCGACATGGTGATGATTATCCTTAAGCGCCGCTACGAATGGTGGCTCACCATGCTGGCACTGCATAAGCTTGGCGCCATAGCCATTCCTGCCACCCACATGCTTACTAAGCACGACATTATATACCGCAACAACCGCGCCAGCGTGCGCGCCATTGTGTGTGTGGGCGAGACCTATGTGCTCACACAGGTGAAAGAGGCTATGAGCGAGAGCCCCACGGTGAAGACACTGATCTCGGTGGGCCCCGAGGTGCCCGAAGGCTTTCATTCTTGGCATGACGAATGGATGAAGGTGCCCGCCTTTAAACGCCCTCACCACGTAAACACTAACGACGACACCATGCTGATGTATTTTACCAGTGGCACCAGTGGCGAGCCAAAAATGGTGGCTCACGACTTTTTGTATGCCTTGGGCCATCTGGTGACAGGCGCCTTTTGGCACAACCTGAGCGAAGACAGCATACACCTTACCGTGGCCGACACGGGATGGGGCAAAGCCGTATGGGGCAAGTTTTATGGACAGTGGTTTGCAGGTGCCGCCGTGTTTGTGTTCGACCACGAGAAGTTTACGGCCGAGAAGATACTGCGCAAAATTGAGCAATACCACATTACCTCGTTCTGTGCTCCACCCACAGTGTATCGCTTCATGATACGTGAAGACTTTTCACAATACAACCTCTCGTCGTTGCGCTACTGCTGCACGGCGGGCGAGGCGCTGAACGCTGCCGTGTATGATAAGTTTTACCAGCTTACAGGCATACGTCTCATGGAGGGCTTCGGACAAACCGAAACCTGTATGACGCTGGGCACCATGCCTTGGATGACGCCCAAGCCAGGGTCGATGGGCAAGCCTAATCCGCAATATAACATCGACCTGTTGCGCCCTGATGGCACCTCGTGCGAGGATGGCGAGAAAGGACAGATTGTGGTGCGCGTGGGCGACGTGAAGCCCCTCGGACTGTTTAAAGGCTACTATCGCGACGACCAGCTCACACGCAAGGCTTGGCACGATGGCATCTACTATACAGGCGACATGGCTTGGCGCGATGAAGATGGCTACTACTGGTTTGTAGGACGCATTGACGATGTGATAAAGAGTAGTGGCTACCGCATAGGCCCATTTGAGGTAGAGAGCGCCCTGATGACGCACCCCGCCGTGGTAGAATGTGCTATCACAGGTGTGCCTGACGAAATTCGTGGCATGGTGGTGAAAGCCACTGTGGTGCTGGGCAAAGAGTGGAAAGACAAGGCAGGCGACGCGCTGGTAAAGGAACTGCAAAACCACGTGAAGCACGAAACGGCTCCGTATAAGTATCCGCGCATCATTGAGTTTGTGGATGAATTGCCAAAGACCATCAGCGGAAAGATTAGACGCGTAGAGATTAGGGAGAAAGATAAAAGAAGTTGACAAACCGCTTTAACCCCAAACGGCCTAACGACCGTTTTGGGGATTAAATAAAACAAAACATCATATTGAAGCGAATAGTGATAAAGGTGGGCAGCAATGTGCTGACTCGCAACGACGGAAAACTAAATGTCACCCGTATGTCGGCCATTGTCGATCAGGTGGTGTGGCTGCGCCGACAGGGGTATGAGGTGATACTGGTGTCGTCAGGAGCCGTGGCAGCAGGGCGCGCCGAACTGTCGGTGCAGCACAAGCTCGATAGCGTTGAGCAGCGACAGCTCTTCTCTGCCATCGGACAGGTGAAACTCACGGGCCTCTATTACGACCTCTTTCGCGAGTATGGCATCCGCATTGGTCAGGTGCTCACCATGAAAGAAAACTTCGCCTCACGACGCGAATACCTCAACCAGCGTGCTTGCATGGGGGTGATGCTCGATAATGGCGTCGTTCCTATCGTAAACGAGAACGACACGGTGAGCGTTACCGAACTGATGTTTACTGATAACGACGAGCTATCGGGCCTTATTGCTACCATGATGGGGGCACAACAGCTCATCATTCTGAGCAATATTGATGGCATCTATACTGGCAGTCCGGTCGACCCACAGTCGAAGCTCATCCAAATGGTGGCGCCTGGGCGCGACCTAAGCGAATATATACAACAAGAGAAGAGTCAGCTGGGCCGCGGCGGCATGACCACCAAGTGTAGCATTGCACGCAAGGTGGCCGACGAGGGTATAGAGGTGATTATTGCCAACGGACAGCGCGACAACATCTTGCGCCTACTGGTTGAGCAGCCACAGCACACACCGCACACCACCTTTGTAGCCAGTGCGCAGGCGGCATCGGGCGTGAAGAAATGGATCGCCCATAGCGCAAGCTTTGCCAAAGGCATTGTGCGGGTGAACGCCAAGGCTGCCGAGGCGCTGATGGGGAACCGTGCGGTAAGCCTACTGATGGTGGGCGTTACCGCTGTTGAGGGCGACTTTGAAGAGGGCGACATTGTAAACATCATTGCGCCCAATGGGCAAAAGATAGGCTTGGGGCGTAGCGCTTATAGCAGCACCGAGGCCACAACCCTGGTGGGTAAACACGATGTAAAGCCCATTGTGCATTACGATTTTTTGATAGTTCTTGCTGAAGTAAGCGGCAAAGCCGAGCGAACGAGTTAACGAGTTGACGAGCTAGATTTTAAAAGATGGATGCAGAAAACATAAAGATATTTGAACAGGTGAAGGCGGCCAGCACCACGCTTGCCACCCTCGACGATGATACCAAGAACAGGGTGCTGCTGGCGGTGGCCGATGCCATTGCCGAAAACGCAAGTGCCTTGCTCGATGCCAATGCCAACGACCTGCAGCGTATGGATAAAGCAAATGCGCTGTACGACAGACTGTTGCTCACACCCCAGCGTCTTGAAGGCATTGCTGCCGATATGCGCCATGTGGCTTCGCTGCCGTCGCCGCTGGGCCACACACTATGTCAGCGCACACTGCCCAATGGGCTTCGCTTGCGCAAGGTTAGTGTGCCGTTTGGTGTGATAGGCATCATCTATGAGGCACGTCCTAACGTTAGCTTCGATGTGTTTTCGCTCTGCTTTAAGAGTGGTAACGCCTGTGTGCTGAAGGGCGGAAAAGATGCCGATAGCAGCAACCGTGCCATTGTAGACGTCATTCATAAGGTGCTACGTCACGAAGGCATCAGCACCGATGTTGTGCGCCTGTTGCCCGCCACTCACGAGGCTACGGCCGATATGCTGAACGCGGTGGGATATATCGACCTCTGCATACCACGTGGCGGAAAGAAACTTATCAACTTTGTCCGCGATACGGCGCGTGTGCCAGTTATCGAGACGGGTGCTGGCGTGGTGCATGCCTACTTTGATAAGGAGGCCGACACCGACATGGGTCGTCGCATCATTACTAATGCCAAGACGCGCCGCGTGAGTGTGTGTAACGCGCTCGACACGCTCATCATTCATAGCAGACGACTGGCCGACCTGCCCGCCCTCGTTGCCGACATGGCCGATAAGCAGGTAGAGATATTGGCCGACAGCCGTGCTGCCGCTTCCTTGAAAGGCTATCCTTATATAAAAGAGGTGAAGGCCGAAGAAGAGGAGGGCGTGTTCAGCACCGAGTTTATGAACTATAAGATGGGGGTGAAGACTGTCAACTCGCTCGACGAGGCGTTGGCGCACATCGCACGTTTTGGATCGGGGCATAGCGAGTGCATCATCACCACCGATGCCGCAGCCGCTCACCGCTTCCAGCAGATGGCCGACGCGGCTTGCATCTATTGGAACGCTCCCACCAGCTTTACCGATGGCGCCCAGTTTGGGCTTGGTGCCGAGATAGGCATCAGCACACAAAAGCTTGGCCCCCGTGGCCCTATGGGCCTTGAAGAAATCACTACGTATAAGTGGCTGATTGAGGGCGAAGGACAGATACGGAGTTAAGGGAAAAGTGAAAAACGAAAAGTGAAAAATCCAATAGCTTTGCTCTTTAAGGGAAAAATGAAAAGGGAAAAGTGAAAAATCCAATAGCCCAGTCCATTTAAAAATATACCCATTTAGGGGGTGAAGGGAGTAAACAGCCCTCTCCCCGTCGGGGAGAGATGGAGAGGGGCTTTTTAACTATAAAAAGAAATGAACACATTTTTCAACGTCAACGACCTCGGCAACCTGCAGCAGGCATTGGCCGAGGCACAGGAAGTGAAGCGTAACCGTTTTGGCTTCCAGCATCTGGGCAAGAACAAAACCTTGCTCATGATTTTCTTTAACAACTCGTTGCGCACACGCCTTTCCACACAGAAGGCGGCCATGAACCTGGGCATGAATGTGATCGTGCTCGACGTGAATGCTGGTGCGTGGAAACTGGAAACCGAGCGCGGCGTCATTATGGATGGCGACAAGAGCGAGCATCTGCTCGAGGCCATCCCTGTGATGGGTAGCTACTGCGACCTCATAGGCATACGCTCGTTTGCGGGACTTACTGACCGCGAGTTTGATTATGCCGAGACCATCGTCAACCAGTTTGTGAAATACAGCGGCCGACCTGTCTTTGCCATGGAAACGGCCACCGTGCATCCGCTTCAGGCTTTTGCCGACCTTATCACCATTGAAGAGCACAAAACCGTGGCTCGTCCTAAGGTGGTGCTGTCGTGGGCGCCTCACTGCCGCGCATTGCCTCAGGCCGTGCCCAACTCGTTTGCTGAATGGATGAACGCTGCCGACGTCGACTTTGTGGTGACGCATCCTCACGGCTATGAGCTCGACCCCAAGTTTGTGGGCAATGCTCACGTTGAGTATGACCAGATGAAGGCGCTGGAGGGTGCCGACTTTGTGTATGCAAAGAACTGGAGCTGCCCCGGTGTGACCAACGTTGCCGACTATGGCAAGATATTGAGCAAAGATATGTCGTGGACCATCGACGCCGCCCACATGGCCGTAACGCGCAACGGCAAGTTTATGCACTGTCTGCCCGTGCGCCGTGGCCTCATCGTCACCGACGACGTGATTGAAAGCCCCAACTCGCTCGTCATACCCGAAGCCGCTAATCGCGAGATCTCGGCCGAAGTGGTTATCAAGCGTATGCTCGAGGCTCTGTAAGCGCAACGTGGTGCTGCGTTAAGCATACGAGTGCATGCCACTGAGAAAATAGTTTACACCAAAATAGGTCATCAGTACACTGAGGAAGGCCAGTAACATGTATAGGTGCATGTGCTGCGCCTTCCTCAGCCATTTTATGTCGGCATGTAGCGGGGCCGAGTAGATAAGCATGGTTATCAGTGCCCATGTTTCTTTCGAGTCCCAGCTCCAGTAGCGCCCCCAACTAACGTTTGCCCATATAGCGCCAATGAAGATGCCTATGGCAATGAGCGCCACGGCAGGATAGAGCAAAAACTGTGAGAGGGCGGCCAGCTGCTGCTCTTTCGCTGTTTGCTTGCGGTGGTGGGCAATAAGCCCTTGCATGCCAATGAGCGCCATCAGTCCGAACAGAGCGTAAGAGAACATGATGACCATGACGTGAACCGAGAGCAGCGGCGACTGCAGCACGGGCATGAGTTGTGTTATTTGCGGATTGCCATCGGTTATCATGGCTACGAGCAGTGCAAACGCTGACAGCAATGGGCCAAACTGTTTAATGGGCAAGAAACGTTTCTGCATGACGAGGGTGACGATGAGTGTGGCCCACGCCATAAACTGCATGGTTTCGTAGCCGTTTGACATGGGCAGATGCCCCGACACATACCAGCGCAGGGCAAGCAACACGGTGGTGTGTATAAGCATAACCCAAGTCAGCACGCTGCTTACGCTGTGCGCTTTCTTCAGCTTCTCGGCGTTGAGGCAAACCGTCGACATGATGGCCAACAATAGCGAAAGGGCCAGATAAAGCATGATAGGCCAATGCTGGGCATTTATCTTGTTATAGCCTATCTCGGTGTAGATGCGAAACTTAGTAGGCACCACCGCCTTGCCTCTTACATGCTGGTAACTATATATTTTCTTTATGATCTCTTCGGCGCGAGCATTGTCGCCCATGATAACGCTCTCGGCAAGATAGTCCATCGACTTTTTAATAAACACCAGTTCTTGTTCGTTGAGCGACAGGTTGCCCAGTGGTTGCCCAGGTGCAAACCATTGTATGTGTTTCTGCTTGTTGGTATAAGGAAACATCTTTAGCATCTCGCCGCCATACAGCATGCGTATGATGTTAAACTTCTCGTCGGCATCGCGCAGCTGCTTTTGCAGTTTCGTGTCGCCGTCTTTGTAGGCTTTCTTTAGCGGAGCATCGAGTTTATAATTGTTGTAGCTGTCCCAAAAATCGGCAAACGAGGCCCATTTGCCATTGATGCCAAGCAGCTCTTGTGCTTTCTTTTCTTTTATCTCAATCATCTTCACCGTTTCCCAGTAGGGCACGTCGAAGATCCATCCTGCAAACACTTGGTTTGAGGAAAGCCCCTCCCACGACGCCTTGCCACATAGCTTGGTAACAAAGCTTGTGGCCACCGTGTTGATGGGGGTGATGCGGCTGTTGTATAGCACGCATATCTTGCCGAAGTGGTCGGCAATGTCGCCATCAATCTTCACTCTTTCCTGTGCTTGTGCCGATGGCATAAACGCTGCGATGGCAAGCAGCACAGTGATAGCCCGTGCCTTTACGCCTTGCAGCGAGAGGGCCTGACGGTAGAGATGGCGTATTCTTGTTTTCTTACTAAACATGGTTGTTATGAGCGATATAAAAAGCAAGGCATAACCCATGTATGTAATGCTGATGCCCCATGGGTCGTGGTAGACGCCCAGTGTGGTGCCTTGCATATCGCTGTCGTAGCCCGACTGTATAAAGCGGTAGCCGTTATAGCTGCCAATGTTGTTCATCGACACTTTTATTTCTTGGGCGTTGTCAGAGTTTTTGCTTTCGGCAGAGCCCTTTGTCTTAGCCGTAAGCGTGGTAACATAGTCCATCGGAGCATCAGTGCCTGGATAGTTTACCACGTTAAAGTTTTTAAGCGATACCTCGAAACCGAGTGCTTTCATTTTTCCCTCAGCATCTTTCATAGTGCTCGTTGTTTCGCCTTGGCGCAGGTGTAGGGTGCCACTTTCGGCCAACAGCCATGAGGTTAGGGCACCGAGCAAAATAATCAGGAATGATGCGTGCACCAGCAGCGCGCTGGCGCCAACATTGCTTTTGCGTAGCATGATATAAACGGCAGCAGCAATGGCAAAGATGCCCCATATCACAACAAACCACCCCGAGGTGTATATGTGCTGTCTGACAAAGGCGGTGCCTTTGCTGCTTTCTACTATTGTAGCTGTCATAAGAATAAGGATGATTGCCGTTGCTACAACGAGAATTATATTCTTTAGATGTTTCATTGCTTGAGGGTTCAAATATTTTGAAAACAATATATTAAAACGACAACACTAACAACAAACGAACAACCAGCACAACCTTATTGCCGTGAGCATTTTCTTCGTTATGGCAGAACCGATGGCAAGTTTGGTCCTACCTTTCTATCTTAACGAAGGGGTTGTCTTTGTTGTTAGCTTGTTGTTGAGTGTTGTTGTGTCTTCTTACTATTGTAACGTTTCTATCGTTCTATTGTAACGTTTCTATTGTTCTTTGATTAGATCGACTCGACAAAGAAGATAATGTTGTCGCGATCCGTCTTGCTCAGCTTGCGGAACTTCTCAATGGCGTAGCGAGCATCGCTCTTGGCGTTGCCGTGCCACATGATAGCTTCAAGGGTGTTGCGGGCGCGGCAGTCGTGCAGACGGTCTTCTGCACCCGTGCAAAGCTTTGATAGGCCACGGCCCCACAGTGGAGTGGTGCGGCACCAGCCTGTGCGAATGTCGTTCTGCATGAACAAACGGTGCTGCACAAAGTCGGTGTAAGGCCAAATCTTCTGATGCGGATAGCGAGGCATGTCTTTGTTGGTGAAGATGCCGTTCGGGTCTTGAATGTTGTCGTCGCCAGTGGTCCATGAGGGGCGGTGACAGTTGGCGCAACCTATCTCCTTAAAGAGCTTCATACCTTGCTTAAAGCGGTCGGTGTTGGTGTTGCGGGCAGCAGGTACAGCCAGTCCGCGATGCCAAATCATAAAGTTCTTATACTGCGAGTTTGACATCTCGGGGTCAAGATCCTTCGCCATCAGATAGTTGTAGATGTTCTGCTTCACATCGGCAGTGTGCCATGAGGGATGCGCATTGTTCGGGTCGATGCTCTTGATATATTCGGGGAAGCCCGCCTGTACATCTGGATCTTCCATTGACGACTTGGCGTAGATGGTGCCATCAAGGCTCAAGTAGTGGTAACGGCGGTCAGGACGTGTTACGTTTGTAATGTTCCAGATGGCGTTGGCACCTGCTGCGTCGAGGATTGGTCCGCGGCTCATGGCATAGGTGTAGCGGCGCACATATTTCTTCTTGTCGCCAGCGTTGTTCACATAGTAGCTTACCCACTCGTTGGTGTTCTGATCCCAGTAGGCGGGGTTCAAGGCATTGGTCTTGCCCACCGAGTTGAAGTAGGCGCTCTGTCGTTTCCATTCGGCTGTAATCGAGTCGTCAGGAATAGCATCAGTCAAACCAGTGCCATAAATGCCGATGGTCGACTCCAGGCGCACGCCAATCTCGCTGGCCACCTGATCAGAGGGGATAACCACCATCTTTCCGTCGCGCTTAACCGTTACGGGCGAATAGTAGGCATCGGCAGGAATGGTTACCTCAGGATAGATGAGCGAATAGCTCTCTCCATCGGGGAACTTGTTGCCCCATTCGTCGGTATAGTCCTTCCATGTAATAACGATCTTGCTCTCGTCAATCTGTGGTTTGAAGGGCTTTACGGCCTTGGTCTGTGGCATACCTGCCACCGAGTAGATGTAGGCATTGGTCTTTTTGTCATACACCACCAGCAGGTAGCCATTGCCATCTTGGTCAGCACGATAGGCTTTTTGGCGTTTGCCATGGCCGTAGTTGGGGTGACAGTAAAGGCATCCGCGACGCACGTAAACGGGGCCCAGACCAGCAAACGCATCGTTAGTGGTGTTGTAGTCTTTCTCGAAGAGCGACTCGCCAATCTGGAAGTTGAGCGACAGACCTGCATCGTCGACGGATTGTGTGGCTTGACGATAGGCGTATGCCGACTGGATGTTTGTTGTTCCAAGCTTGCCTCCAGCATAATACCACTCGCTGGGCGAGCCATACTGTGCCTCGGGAAGATTGGTGTCGAGGCTGTCGTTGTCAGAGCAAGCTGTGAAAGCCAGTGCCGACAATAACGTAGGAATTAAATAAATGTGTTTCATAATGTTGTTTATAATACGTGAAAAGTTGGCGGTTGCTTTTGGGGCTAACCGCCAACGGGTTTTCATTTTTTTCAAAGTGAGCGTATGCTTTTCTACTGATTAGTCGAGCAGTTCGTCAAGAGCGTTCAACGACTTCTCCAGTCCGTCAAGAGCTTCCATTGCGTCCTTTGCGGTCTGATCGCTATAGTAAAGCACGAAGGGCTTCTTCATGCCGTCAATCTTGCTCAGCGCGTTCTCAAGATTGGTCATCACGTTCTCAGCGGCAGCCTTGGTCTTGCTGTTGTTCAGGCAGATGCCTATGAGCGACTTAGCATTAGGTGTGGTGCCATCAACGGTGCAGCCACCATACAGGGCGTGCTTTACAGACATGATGTTGTCGTAGAAGTCTTGAATTGAGTTGCGGGCGTGAGGCGACTCGATATAGTTGATATCTTCGCCAGTGGCAGGAGCGCCAATCTTCGAGTCGCGCACCTCACCAATAATGTCGTTAGCACCAGCGATAATTTCTTTTGAGGCAAGCACTACGGTAGAGTAGGTTGAACCAGCATTGCCAGCGTTCTTGAAGTTTTGACCGTAGTTGATAGCTGACGCAAACTCTACCTCGTCAAGTAGCGCCTGTTCGTCGGCCGAAACCTTACCACCCCAAGCCGAAACCAGTTTCAGCGAACTGAGGTAAAGGTCTTGTGCGGCAGCCTTGGCAAAATAGATCTCATTGTTGGTCATATCAGCAAAGTGGCGTGCCTTGCCGTCGCGGAAGATCAAATACTCTACAGCGTGGAAACCTGTAAGGTTCTGACCGTTAGCGATGGCATCGTTAATGTTGTTTGTGGCCAGCTCGTTGTCTTCACCTTCGCCACCCAACTGCAGGTCTTTGTATAGCTTCATGTAGCTCTCAAACTGCTTCTTGTCAAACGGCCATGTGTCGGTATGGGGGTCGAGTGCATAGTCGCCAGCGGCACCAAAGAGGAATGCCTCAGAAAACTCCCACCATTTGCGCGACATCTTCCAGGTTTCGCAAGCCTTCTGTACGCCAGCATCGTTGCTCATGGCGTTGATGTCGGCTACAAGCTGCTTGTTATAGTCGGCGAGGTTGCGGTATGTTGCTACAATGGTGTTGTCAACATAGCTTGAGTTAACCTCCTTCAGTGCGCTTTCGTTGAAGGTTCCTACATGATCGTCGCTGTCGTCGGAGTCACAACTGGTGAAGCTCATTGTGAAAGTCAATGCGGCTGCAAACATCATCGAATACTTAAAAATCTTGTTCATTGTCTTCTGTTTTTATTTTTATTACTAAGTGTTTGTTCTTTCTTTCATCTGTTGTTACTTCAGAAACCATCCGTAGTAGGTGATGCCCAGCGACACACTCGGTTCATCGTTAAAGCCATGGCTAAGAAAGCGTTTGCTATATTCGCCCTTGATGATAATCTGCTTTACGGGCGAATAGTTTACACCCACGGCCATACGCTTTACGCGGTCATATTTGTAAGCCACCTTTTTGTTGCCGGCAGCATAGGTGTTATAGTCTTCATAGCGACCAAAGAGATATAGCTTTTGCTTGTCGCACAGGCTGCTTATTTGTGAGAAGATGTTATAGCCAGCCTCCATGCCCACGGCGTAAGCATTGCTTGCAATGGGCGAGTGTTTTGATGGCGAACCATCTTGCTGTGTGTGTTTAGGAAAAGCGTTCATAAAGGTGGTCATCTTTGCGGCATCATCAAGGTGCGAGTAGGTGGCGTTGCCACGTACAATCCAGTTCCAGCGGTTCAGTTCAAAGCCAAAACTTCCTATTGATAAGGCTCCGTGCACCTTGTCGTATGAGGCGCTGGCCTTGCGCTCGGTGTTCTTAAAGGTGTAGCCGTAGTAGCCGCTCAGGCTGAGGCGCACGCCGGGGATTGAATAGTTGTCGATGCGGGCAGCACCAGCATAAACGTTGCCCAGCTTATATTCGTACGGACTGGTGGCACCGTAGTGTACGTAGCAGTTGTGGCCGAAGCGCTCGGCATCAAGACCCGAGGTAAAGATGGCCTCGTAGCGCCAGTCGCTCACACGTCCCCACAGCGACAGGCCCACTTGATGCCATGTGTTGGGCAGCATCTTGGCCTCGCCCTCTGAACGATAAACCGTGAAGAAATAGTTAGGCATATGGTAGGCATTAATCTCGCCCACAGGGATGATAATTTCGCCTGCCTTGATGTTAAACTTTCCGCCAGCAAAGGCTTTGTTTATCCAGAACTGTTCCAGCGCTACCTCGCCGCCGCGCTCGGTTTCGGCCTCATATTCGCCGCTCTCGTCGGCATCTATCTCAACAGCGCTTTCTGTGCCGCCGTGCTCAAATTCTATCTCCATGCCCATGGTCCATCCGTGGCCAAAGTTGTAGCCCAGGTTCAAGGTTACGTGGGGCAGGTCGAAACGTCCGTGGCTGGGGTCGTTCTTATAAGTGGCTGGGTCGCGGTAGCGGTTGAAGTGCTGACTGTAGAAGTTGCGGCTTGTTACCGCCTCGCCATATCCGCCTATCGAGAAACGCGATAAGGCATTGGCCAGTCGTTCTACCTTTGCATCGTTATCAGTTATGTTCTCTGTGTCAAGCTTTTTCTCAATACTTGCACTGCTTTCTGTAGCGGTGGCCTCTGTCTTGCTTGCCTCCTCCTTCTCTCTTGCTGAGGCTGGCATTGCCAAAGCGCATGAAAGGGCGCTTAATAACAATAAGTTCTTATTCATACTTTATATTATGATATTATGCAATTACTCTTTTAGCTACGCTTTTTTTTGATTGTTTTCCTAAAATCAATATCTGTTTTGGCACATACTGAAATTTTCCGATGCAAAAGTATTAAGTTTTGAAAAGTATTGCAATACTCAAATTTTATGAAATTTTAAAGATTTAGCGGGCAACGCACGGCCATGTGTTTTCTTAAATACTCACATTTAGGTATTATCTACAAAGGCATCTTTATACCTATGTTTGTGTATAGCGCTTTTTCATCTATGCTATTAATAGTGAACACATATCCTTATACAATTATCTACGTTATGGAACAAATATGAGGATAAACAGAACATTTTAATGGCTATTGCTTGTTCGTTTACATTTATTTCTTTATTTTTGCAAAAAGTAAACCTTTAGCAGCGCGTAAGTAACCGTGAGTCAATGCACTGCATGGCGTTTACCGATAGCTGAAACAAAAATATTAACCATTAAAATTAATTGTTGAAATGAAGAATTTTGGCTTTTCAAAGAGCCTGATGGTAGGCTTTATGTTGCTGATAGGAGCATCTTCTGTATCTGCACAAGACTCTAACATTTTTGGTATCGCAAACCGTGTGGGCGTAGGTGTAGGCGTTGGTACTGAGGGTATTGGCGTTGATGTGGCCGTGCCTGTTACCAAATATCTGCAGGCGCGTGTGGGCTTTAACGTGATGCCAAACATTAATATTAATACTACGGCCGACGTGTCGGGCACGGTCAATGGTACCACCTATAACGAACAGATGGATGTGAAGGGCAAGTTCTCGCGCACCACCTTCGATTTTAAGATCGACTGCTATCCCTTTGCTAATGCCAGCTCGTTCTTCGTTACGGCAGGCTTCTCGGTGGGAGGCGATAAACTGGTGAAGATTACAGGCCATAGCGATCAACTGAAACAGTATATTGCTGAGGGCAAAAAGTATAACGTAGAGATTGGCGATTACCAAATTCCTGTCGACAATAATGGTGATGTGGCTGGTGGCATTAAGGTGAAAAACTTCCGCCCATACCTCGGCCTCGGCTTCGGACGCCTTATCCCGAAGAAACGTTTCGGCGCTCGCTTCGAGATAGGTGCTCAGTTCCAGGGCAAGCCCGTGGTGTATGCTGATGGCGTAGGCGACCTTACCAAGGTGATGGACCAAGACACCGACGACGACATCTCTAAGTTTATGGACTGGCTGCAAGTGTACCCCGTCATGAAACTTTCTTTCCGCGGCCGTATCTTGTAACATTGTTTTATATAGTACATAACAATAAATTATAGCGCATAGCAATACTGAAAGCTGATTGAACAGATGCGCCCACCAAGTAGGACGGGGTCTCTGTGCCCCGTCCTCCAGCACCCAACCCTAAAGCCCAATGTCCTCCAGCACTCAACCCTCAACGTTCTCCAGCCCTCCAACTGATAATCTCCCATATTTATTACCCATTTTAAATGTCGTGAGAGTGCATCAAAACTCAACGAATAGGAAACGTGAATACTATTTTTAAGTAACCGTCGCCAAAGGCGGCGAATGTACATAACCGCTGGTGAAGCGAGCGAAACGAGCGTAACCTGCGGCTTTACATCAAGATAATAAAGCGTCCTCGAAGAGGGCGAACATATCAGAGTGAATTCTCAACAAATATGTTCGTCCGCTTTGAGGACGCTTCTTTTATCGCCTGTTACCCTATAGTTTGTCGCCTGTTACCCAATAGTTTGTCGCCTGTTACCGTAATAATAAGCGGCTAAACTCCAGCATCAAACAGGGCGAAACCCTTGAGAATGTCATCTCACATCGACCGTTATGAACATGGATAACGGTCGATGCTCGTGTTCATGTCGACCGTCGTGAACATGGAGAACGGTCGATGCGGCATGACTTTCTCAAGGGTTTCACCCAATTTTCTCAAGGATTTTGCCCAATTCTCTCAATGCTTCTGCCCAATTATTCCCCCACTTTTACCCGAAACATACATTGCTTCAACATAACAATGCCATTGGTTTTACGGTATATAGGCCCTTATTTTCTCAAATCATACTCTTACCATAATACATTTTTAACAACCTTGTTTAAAACAACCTTGTTTAAAATGATATTTTTTCTTATCTTTGCACTATCTTCATCCCTAAAACAATAATGCTATGGCAAAGAATTTTGAAGCACCATTTGTGTTTGGTGTTCGTGTTGAAGGCGACACATTTACTGACCGCAAGGAAGAAACAGAGCGTTTAAAGGCCAACTTTACCTATGGCGTGAACACAATATTGATATCTCCACGCCGTATGGGTAAAACACCGTTCGTTGACAAGGTGTGCTCGCTTGTTGAGAGCGAAAACATCAAGATAGCGCGTATTGATGCTTTTGGTTGTCGTTCTGAAAACGATTTTATTAATGCCTTTGCCACGGCTGTAGTGCGCGCCACCTCAAGTCGATGGGAAGAATGGATGGAGAACGCTAAAGTGTTTTTAAGTAGGTTTGTGCCAAAGATAAGCTTTGGGCAAGATCCGTTGAACGATTTCTCTATCTCGTTAGAATATAATGCCAGTAACAATACAACGGAAGATGTGTTGCAGCTACCAGAACTGATAGCCAAAGAGAAAGGATTCCGGATAGTGGTCTGCATTGATGAGTTTCAGCAGATAGGCGACTTTGCCGACTCGTTAACCTTTCAAAAGAAGCTTCGTGGTATATGGCAGTTGCAGACGCATGTCTCTTATTGTCTTTATGGTAGCAAGAAACACATGATGGAACAAATGTTTCAAGATCAAAGCTATCCGTTCTATCGTTTTGGCGATTTGTTTTATCTTAACAAAATTAGTGAGGCCGACTGGGTGGCTTACATCTGCGAGCGTTTCGAGGTGACGGGTAAACATATCTCTGAAGAACTGGCCCACGAGATATGCACTGTGACCGACCGCTATTCTTCTTATGTTCAGCAGTTGGCTTGGCTGGTATGGCTGAAAACGCAATATGAGGCAACGATGAGCGATGTGCAATATGGCATTGACCGCTTGCTCGATGCCTGTGAGCCGTTGTTTATCCAGCAAACCGAAGACCTCTCGGCCTATCAGATGAACTTCCTGCACGCCTTGGTGAACGGCATACACACTGGCTTCACGCAATCAGAGATCCTAAAAACTTACCGCTTAGGTACAGCAGCCAATATAACAAGGTTGAAGAAAGCCCTGATAGAAAAAGACCTCGTCTGCCTTTCTGCTCCCAAACATCTTGAGCTAAGCGATCCCATCCTTGCCTTGTGGCTGAAGCGAAGGGTGTGGAGGAAGTGATGTGGAGTGATTGAACGGAGGAGCTTAACGGTCTTAGCCAATGGCCATGTTTGCGCTTCATAAGTGTTATGTTTATGCTTCATAAAAGGCATGTTTACAATCTTCAAGTGATGATGTTAGGCTTGCAAACATGCTTTGCAAAGGATGGAAAAACGTCGAAAAGGGAGCATTTTTACCCCAATTTTGCATAAATATACAGAATGACAGAAAGATAGCAAACAAAGCCTTGCTCTTTCCAACTGATAAGTTAAAACTCCGAAAACTTTTTCAATAAGTTCTCCAAATTCGCTCAAAATACAAAGATAAACGCTATCTTTGTGCACGTCAAGACCATATACTGATTTCATAGGCTTGCATATTTGGGGTTAAAATTCTTCCCAAAGATAAATATAATTTGTGACTTAGAGCACGTTGATGCAAGATTTTAAGTATGTCGGTCTTGACATTTTAACTCAAGCTGCGAGCACTCGGAGATATTCATTTCTGTTTTTATCTCAACTGGCTTATAATTCGGAAATTTTATCTAAATTTGTAGACGATAAGCCGCGCAGCGTGGCACGATGACGCACCGCGCGGCAGCAGAAAGACATAAATCCTTTCACCAAACCAACATTACAGATCACATCACGATGAAACAACTCATTCTTTCGGCGGCCCTCATAGCCGCCTCGCTTGCCACGGCAGGCGCACAGACAGCCAAGACAAGCGGCAACCCCGTGTTCAAGGGATGGTACGCCGACCCCGAGGGAGCAGTCCTCGACGGGCAGTACTGGATATTCCCCACCTACTCTGCTCCATACGATGAGCAGACGTTCATGGACGCGTTCTCCTCACCAGACCTCGTGACATGGACCAAGCATCCGCACGTCATAGACAAGAAAGACGTGTCGTGGGCCAAGCGTGCAATGTGGGCCCCGGCCATCATACACGCCAACAAGAAGTACTACCTCTTCTTCGGTGCCAACGACGTACATCAGGGCGAGGTGGGAGGCATAGGCGTAGCCACCGCCGACCGCCCCGAGGGCCCGTACAAGGACGCGCTGGGCAAGCCGCTCATCAACGACATCGTGAACGGGGCACAGCCCATAGACCAGTTCGTGTTCCGCGACGACGACGGCAAGTACTACATGTACTACGGCGGATGGGGACACTGCAACATGGTGCGTCTCAGCGACGACCTGCTGAGCATCGTGCCCTTCGACGACGGCACCACATACCGCGAGGTGACGCCCAAGAACTACGTGGAGGGCCCGTTCATGCTCAAGCGCAAGGGCAAGTACTACTTCATGTGGTCGGAAGGCGGCTGGGGCGGCCCCGACTACTGCGTGGCCTACGCCATAGCCGACTCGCCTTTCGGCCCGTTTGAGCGCGTGGGCAAGATTCTTCAGCAGGACCCTGCCATAGCCACCGGTGCCGGACACCACTCCGTGATACAGGTACCCGGCAAGGATGAGTACTATATAGTATATCACCGCCGCCCGCTCACCGAGACTGCCGCCAACAGCCGCGAGACCTGTATAGACCGCCTCTACTTCGACAAGGACGGACACATCGTGCCCGTGAAGATGACCAACGAGGGCGTGAAGGCCGTGAAGAAGCCCAAGAGGAAATAATGCACTTACGCCGCCCTGCGGCTACATACCAACGCATTCGTCCCCGTGGCGTGCCTGCATATACGGAGCAGTCTTGCTCCACGCATGCAGACACGCCACGGGGACGATGCTTTTCGTGCAGTGCCAGTACCGCACAGCTCCTTGTGTGCCTCCGCCATGTCATTTCTGTTTTTTTATCTCAACTGGCTTATAATTCGGAAATTTTATCTAAATTTGCATACGATAAACTGCACTCGGCAATCTGAAAAAATCTTTCATCGCGCTCGTTTGTATTATCTTTGCGGCATCTTAAACAATGTTTGACAGTTTTACTACATATTTTATAAAAATGATGATATTATGAAAAAAGAATTATTGTTAGCATTCTTGTCTGTAGCCATTAACGGTTCGGCAGCCAATGATGAGATTGTGAAGGCGGGAAGCACGGCTGTTCCCATGCCCCAATATGCAGTCTTTACCGACGGACTGCATGATGATATTGTACCGGGGGGCTGGTTGAAGGAGATTCTTGTGCGCCAGGACAATGGATTGTCAAGTCATCCGGAAGCTATGTCTTATCCTTTTGACTCCAAACTATGGGTCGGAGAACTTAAAAGGGACACGGAAAGCAGGGGCGCAGACTGGTGGCGATATGAGCAAACTGCTTATTATGTGGACGGATTGATGCGACTTGGTTATCTGCTTGATGATGAAAAATTGCTGAGCGTAGCCAAAGAGAATATTGATTGGGTACTTGAGCATCCGCTTCCCGCGAAAAAAGGCATTCCGTTCAAGCCGTCGGATGTGGACAGTATGATGAGTAAGAACGCGCAATTCACGGCGGAAGTGTCTGAAGACCCGAAGGCACAGGCTTGGAAAAAACGCATCAGACAGGAGATTGAGACGCAGTTGCGCATTGCGTCATACGACCGACCGGAAGGTCGTCTCGGTCCGGAGACAAAGTCGATGGCATGGCCTTTCGCAGTGTTTTTCCGTGCAATGAAGGCTTATTATGAGGCAACGGGCGACGAACGCGTACCGAAAGCCCTTGAAAGAAACTATCTTTCATATAGTGTTGAGGAGTTGGGCAGAAATCGTTTTGTCGTGAATGTGGAAGGTATTCTGTGGACTTATGCCATCACAAAGAACCCGAAATTGCTGGCTCTTGCCGAGAATGCGTGGGCTCAGAACGGTGCGGAGCTGACACAGGAAAGCTGTCTGGATGACAAAAACTTCCATATGCACGGTGTTACAATGAACGAATTGATGAAAGTTCCGATGCTGCTTTATGAGTATACGGGCAAGAATGAGTATCTGAAGGCTGCACTTAATGCCGACTATAAGATGGAAAAGGCGAATATGCTTGCCGATGGTGTGAACTCCAGTTCGGAGGGATTGGCAGGTAATGATGCGCTTGCCAGTCATGAAACCTGTGATATTAGCGACTATACATGGACTATCGGCTATTATCTGATGGCTACCGGTGAGGCGCAATGGGCGGATAGAATAGAGAAAGCGATGTTTAATGCTGCGCTGGGAGCTATAACCAAAGATTTCAAGAGTATGCAGTATTTCTCTTGTCCAAACCAATTCATAGCCACGGGCAACTCAAATCATAATGAGTTCAAGTATGGACTGACGTGGATGGCATACCGTCCGATTCATGAAACAGAATGCTGTATCGGTAATCTTCATAGGTATATGCCCAACTATGTGGCACGAATGTGGATGAAGGATGCGAAGGGGCAACCTGTTGCTGCACTGTATGGACCGAGTACGGTGGTGTATTCTCTTGCCGATGGCGTTACGGTGAGAATAGAAGAGAAGACATCTTATCCGTTTGATGAGAAGATTGACTTCGTATTTACTTTCTATAAAGACGGTAAAAAACTGACGGGAAAGCATAAAATGGATTTCACATACCGCATACCGCAATGGTGTTCAGCCGCAGAAGCCGGTTTTAAGACTGTAACAAAGGAATGGAAATCGGGTGAGAAGTTTTCGGTTTCGCTTCCGATGCAGGTTAAAGTGTGTGGTGATTCCACCACAGGAATGTACGTGGAGCGTGGACCTATACTTTATTCTTATCCTATTCCGGCTGCGATTGAGGAAGATACGCTTGTATATGATAATCTTGCGGGTAAGGTTTCGGGTAATCCTGACTTCAAAAGCTGGAGCATGACACCTTCCGGCAAATGGAATTATGCTTTCAATGCGAATAAGGTTGATAACATCAAAGTGAAGTATAATAAGGTAAATGGCTTCCCGTTTGATTTGGGAAACAGCCCTGTTACAATTACGGTTCCTGTTGTTGGCGTCAAGGATTGGACTTTGGTTGATAACCGTTTTACGCCGGCATTGCCGAAAGCCGTCGTATCAGAGGAGCGTAGTGATACGGTTATCGAACTTGTTCCTTATGGCAGTACAACCCTGCGGTTGACTATTTTCCCCGTATTGAAGTAGATACAAATTATAAGTAGGTGTTCAAAATTATTTTAAATGAATCTATGCTCTATTTTTGTCTGTATGTTCAGCTCCGAAGAGGGAGTGTAGCGGGCTACACGACCGATGAGAG
>OLGA01000364.1_pt1 | contig 40777 bp, 44 predicted proteins | sample 1604881 | NCBI WGS metagenome assembly OLGA01 (sample SAMEA3888896, study PRJEB22519) | human gut metagenome | biome: human gut; feature: human-associated habitat; material: faeces | place: Denmark | collected 2009 | reverse complement strand
CTCATAGCATTTATCGTGCGCCGAGAGGTACTCGGACGCCTTGACCGCCCTGCCCACCAGCACGGCGAGCACGCCGGTCGCCAGCGGGTCGAGCGTGCCGGTGTGCCCGACCTGCCGGGTATCGTACAGACGGCGGACGCGGTTGACCACATCGTGCGACGTCCAGCCCGCCGGTTTGTCGACGACGATAATGCCGCCGTCAAACGGTTCAATCTTACGCATCGTCCTCGGTCTTGGTGACCGCGATGGAAAGCTCCTCGAGCGCCTTGGGATCGGGCAGCGACGGGCACTTGGTCATCAGCTCGGACGCATTCTGCACCTTGGGGAATGCGATAACATCGCGGATGTCCTCCAGTCCGAGCGCGAGGGTGACAAGGCGGTCCAGACCGAACGCCATGCCGCCGTGCGGAGGCACGCCGTACTTGAAGGCTTCCAGCAGGAAGCCGAACTTGGCATTTGCCTCTTCCTCAGTCAGCCCGAGCGCGCGGAACATGCGGCTCTGGATCTCGGGATCGTGGATACGAATCGAACCGCCGCCCAGCTCCGTGCCGTTGAGCACGATGTCATAGGCGATGGCGCGCGCCGCGCCGGGATCGCGCTCGATCAGGTCGAGGTCGTCGGGATTGGGCATGGTGAAGGGATGGTGCATCGCGCAGTAACGGTTCTCCTCCTCGGAGTACTCAAACAGCGGGAAATCGGTGATCCACAGGAACTTGTAGTCGTGCGGGTCAAGCAGACCGAGCTTCTTTGCGCAGTGCACGCGCAGCGCGCCCAGCGTGTCGAAGACGACGCGGTTCTTGTCGGCGCAGACCAGGATGAGGTCGCCCTCCTCCAGCTCCATGCGCGCGGCGATCGCGGCATTCTCCTCGGGCGTGAGGAACTTGGCAAACGAGGACGAGACCTCGCCGCCGTGCATCTTCGTCCAGGCAAGTCCCTTTGCGCGGTAGGACTTGGCAAACTCGGCAAGCGCGTCGATCTCCTTGCGGGAGAACGCGCCGCCGCCCTTGACGTTGATCGCGCGGACGCTGCCGCCTGCGGCAAGCGCGCCGGCGAAGACCTTGAACGCGGTGTTCTTCACAATGTCGGAGAGATCCTTCAGCTCAAAGCCGAAGCGCAGGTCGGGCTTATCCGAACCGAAGCGCTCCATCGCCTCTTTCCACTCCATGCGGAGGAAAGGCGTCGTAAGATCAATGCCGTGGAACTCCTTCCACAGGCGCTTCAGAAAGCCCTCGGTGACGGCGATGACGTCGTCCTGGCGGACGAAGGACATCTCGACGTCGATCTGCGTGAACTCGGGCTGCCGGTCGGCGCGCAGATCCTCGTCGCGGAAGCAGCGGGCGATCTGGAAATAGCGGTCAAAGCCTGCCACCATCAGAAGCTGCTTATAGAGCTGGGGCGACTGGGGCAGCGCATAGAACTTGCCGGGATGCACGCGGCTGGGCACGAGATAGTCGCGCGCGCCCTCGGGCGTCGGCTTGATGAGGTCGGGCGTCTCGATGTCGATAAAGCCGTTCTCCGCATAGTAGTCACGCGCGATCTTGGTGATCTGCGAGCGCGCGAGGATGTTCTTCTGGATGTCGGGGCGGCGCAGGTCGAGATAGCGATAGGTCAGGCGAAGCTCGGGGCGGACATTGCTGTTCTCCTCGATCGCAAACGGCGGCGTCTGCGAGGTGGAAAGGATGCGCAGCTCATGCACGGCGACTTCGATCTCGCCGGTCGCCATCTTCTTGTTGACGGCGCCCTCGCCGCGTGCGCGGACCGTGCCTTTGGCAAGCAGGACATACTCGCTGCGCACCGTGAACGCGCGGTCAAACACTTCCTTGTCGGTCTTCTCGTCAAACGCCAGCTGCAAAATGCCGCTGCGGTCGCGCAGGTCGATGAAGATCAGCGAGCCGAGGTCGCGCTGGCGCTGTGCCCAGCCCATCACGCAGACCGTCTTGCCGATGTCCTTTGCGGTAAATTCACCGCATCGCGCCGTGCGCGTGTCTTCTTTACCCAGTAGTTGTGCCATGATTTTTCTCCTTATATATCCGTCTTGTATTTTATTTTTCCGGATCGGGCTCTGCCGCCGCGGCGGGGTTCAGCCGCCTTGCCACGATGGACAGCGCCTTTTCGCAAAGGGTTTTCCGTTTGTAAAATTCCATCTCCAGCCGGTAGGTGCCGTCCTCGGCAACGTCGGCGATCCAGCCCGGGATGTCCCCGTAGCCGAACAGGTCGGTGACCGAACCGTCCGCGCCGTCGTAGATCAGCGCAAGCACGCGGGCATCGTCTTCGTTACCGCCGACGACCGCGTCGCGAAGCAGCGGCTCGACATAACCGCGGGAGAGGAAGGACATGCGCTCAAACAGGTAGGACACCTTGTCCGCCTCCGGCACGCCGACGGGAACTGCCGCCATCGCGGTACCGTGCAGCTCGATATACGAGCGGTAATCGTCCTCTGCCGTGAGCTTGGGCAGCGGCAGGATGCCGATGTCCGCGGCGCTGCCGATGTCCGCAAGGTCGGAGAGCTTGGACAGGGTGAAGAGCGCACTGTCGTTTTTATAGACGGCGATCCCGCCCGTGCTGGTTTCGCCGTACAGCCCGAGCACATAGGAAAGCGTGTCCGAAAACGTCTCGTAGGAGATCGTCTCGCCCGTCCCCGGCTCGATGAAGTTGCCGCCGATGCCGAAGAAGATGGCGAAGAGCTCGTCCGCATCGGCAACCAGCCCGCGCGGCGGAAGCGGCACGTCCACGCCGCTCTCGACGCCGTTTGCATCCAGCAGGCTCGCCGCAATATCCGCCGCAGCATCTGCCGTGCGGATCTCGGAAAGCAGGTATTCCAGCGTAAAGCTGCCGTCCAGCGCCACGGCGGCGAGGTCTGCGCCCTCATCCGGCGTGCCGTCCAGCGAAGTGAGCAGGCGGCGGTTGTAGACGACGGCGACCGTGCCGAGCCGCGCGTCCGCAGCAGAGGAAGAGAGCAGATAGCGCTTGCCGCCGACGCGGAGCGAATCCATAAGCCTGCCGCCGAACCAATTCTCATCGGTGCGCAGGTAGGGCGCGTCGGTCATGTCGCGGAGCGACGCGGTGGAGAGCAGCTTTGAGAGGCTGCCCGCCGCATCTGCGACGTAAAGGTTGCTGCGGTATGCCCCGGAGAGGATGTCCGCCTGCGCCGCCTGCACAAAATCGGCAGCCACGGTGGTCTGCACCGCCGCGCCGGTCTCCTCCGTGAGGTGCGCGTCCCGCGCGCGGATGCGCGCATCGACCTCTGCCGCAGCGGTTTCGTCGGTATCAAAGAAGGACTCGCCGACCGCATCGGTGAGGATGTTCAGCGAAAAGCCGGTGACATCCGGGGTCTCCTTCGGGACAAGCGCAGTGCTTTTCAGCGCCGCGCGCGCCGCTGCGATCTCATCCAGCGTGGCGTTGTCCGAGCGGGAAACGGCGAGCAGCATCGCCGCGCCGCCGAGAAGCCCGACGAGCACCGCCGCAATAAGCCAGATGTAATTTCTATGCTGCCTGATGCCGCTCACCTCCTTTATTATGGTATTGGGCTTCCCCAAGGGGAAGGACTGAAACAGGTTTGTGAAAAAGCCGTCCTTCGCCTATCCGTTCACGGCGACACGGGGAACGCGCTTGCTGACGAGACAGAGCGCCTCGTAATTGATGGTATCCGCCGCGCGGCAGAGACGCTCGATGTTCTCCCCGCTTGCGTCAAAGATGTAAACAAAGTCGCCAACAGCGGCGTCAAGCCCCGTGACGTCCACCATGCACTGGTCCATGCAGACCCTGCCGAGCAGCTTTGCCGCTCTGCCGCCGACCATGACCGTGCCGCCGTTTTTGTAGGCGCGGATAAAGCCGTCGGCATACCCGATGGGGATGGTGGCGACCCGCATCTCGCCCGATGCGCGGAACTCCGCGCCGTAACTGATGCAGTCCCCGGCGTGCACCGTGTGAATATGCGCGATGCGGCTCTTCAGCCGCATGACGGGGATGAGCGCGGGGTCGGCAGCCGCCGCCGAGGGCGACAGCCCGTAGAGCACGATGCCGAGCCGCACGAAATCCTGGTACATTGCGGGGAAACGCAGCGCCCCCGCGCTGTTGCAGATATGTTTCTTGGCGAAGTGCACACCCGCAGCCTCGCAGGCGTCCACCACGCGGCTATAGCGCGCAAACTGCATGTCGGTCATGCCGACATCCTCTTCATCCGCGCAGGCGAAGTGCGAGAACACGCCGTCGATGCGGATGCCGGGCAGCGCCGCAATGGCGCAGATCTCACGCACGGTCTCGCCCGCCGCCGCCTCGTGCGTATCGAAGCCGAGCCGGTTCATACCGCTGTCCAGCTTGATGTGGCAGCGAACGACGTCAGTCCTGCCGAGCACGCCCGCATTTTGCAGCGCGACCATCCGCTCGGACAGGGCGCGCGCGTACTCCGCCGAGTAGACCGCCTGCGTGATATGCTCACGGGCGAGCGCCTTGACGTTGTCGCTCTCGGGCGGCGTGTAGCCGAGGATCAGGATCGTCTCGGCGACGTGATCCTCTGCATCGAGAATTTCGTAGATCTGCTCCGCCTCCTCGATGCTGGACACGGCGAAATGCCGTGCGCCCGCCTCATAGAGCGCGGGGACGCAGAGTGCGACCGAATGCCCGTAGGCATCCGCCTTGACCACGCACATCGGCGCGGTTGCGGGCGATACCGCCGTAACGCGGTCCCGCAGGTGTATGAAATTATGCTTCAGCGCGGAGAGGTCGATCTCCGCGATATTTTTTTCATTCATGTGCGTTTCCTTCCTCCCCGGCAGGCGGGGAAATTTGCGCAAATTTCAGCACGCGGATCTCCGCCGCGCTGCCGCCGACGCTGCCCGAAAGCCACACCGGCACGCCTGCGCCGTCCACGGCGATCGAATAGACGTCGTCGCCGCATCTGCCTGCATAGACCGTCAGCCCGCCGTCGGCGCGGCTCTCGGTGAGGCAGCCGTCCGGCGCGTCAAACAGCGCAAACGGCGCGAAGATGCCGCCCGTCGGCACAGTCGCCGTCACGCCGCCGACCGACAGGGCGCAGCCGCCGTCCGCCGTCGCGGCGCACAGCCCCGCGAGGCTGTCCGGCGCGGTGAAGTGCAGGGTCTCGGCGCCGCCGCAGCGCGTATAGTCCGCGCTGTAGGTAAAGTCCCCGCGCACGACCTCGACCGAGGCGGCGAAATCCGCCGGGATCTGCGGCGCACGCGGCGCGCCGTGCGCGCAGGATGTCAGCAGAAATGCAAGTGCAAGTAAGAGTAAAAGCCGTCGGCGCAGGCAATTTTTCGGGCTTCCCTTGGGGGAGAGCTGTACGGGACGCCGGCGTCCCGCGGCGTTTTCCCGGAGGGAAAACATCCTAAGCATAGGCGACTGATGATGGATTGTGCCAAGCAAAACATCGCACAATGCTGTGCCGGCTACCTGCATGCCCGCATCCACCGCCAACGCGGTCCCCCTTCCCCAAAGGGGAAGCCTTTGTAATCCCCGAAACCACCCCATCGTCCCCACCTCCTTTTGAGAAGGTATGCGCGGGACGCGCGGGGTATGCTTATTCGGGCAGACCGTCCGACAGCACCGTCACCGACGGCACCTGCATGCGGATGTTCTCCACCATGCGCGCCGATGCGTCAAACAGCACCGCCTCGGTGCCATCCCCCGTCTCGTAGACGATGATATAGGCATGCGGCACGTCGGGCGACGACCGCAGATCGCGGATCTTCTTCGGCGCAAAGCCGCCCTCAATGCGCCCGTTCTTATACGGTGCGACCAGGCGCGCAGACTTCTTCAGATCGACCGAGACCTGCTCGCGCCGATACTGCTTGTTGTAGACCGACGCCGCATCGAAGATCGCGCCGGTCTGCGTGTATTCGTACTCGATCGCGGCAAAGCGCGAGAGATACCACATCAGCGTGGCAAACAGCGTGAAGATGATCGCGCCGAAAAACAGTCCGACCGCCGGCAGGATCAGCACAAAAAAGCAGACCACGAAGACCGCCGAGGCGAGCATCGCGAGCACCAGCTTTGCAAGGTATGCGCCGCCGATTTTTTTCTTCACCGCGTATTCGCAAAAATCGTGTTCGTACATGGCTTTTCTCCTTAACCTATATTCCGCCCATTTTGAACATCTAAGTATAGCATATTTCCGCCTCAATTTCAACATTTTTACGCATTTCTTCTTGAAACTGTTGAGAGTATCATTAAATGCAGAAGAAACCGTTACGGTTTTTCCTGCATTATTTTTTTATCCGAAGGCAGGCGGAAGGAGGTTAAAACATTGAACGGATACAGTTATTTGACGCTGGAACAGCGCCGCGAGATCGAAAGAATGTATGCAGAGGGTGAACGCGTTGTTGACATTGCCGCCCGTCTGAAAAGGAGCGCCGCCGCTATCTACGAAGAGTTGAAGCGCGGCTATACGGGAGAGTTTGACGGCTACGCCCGCCCGAAGTACAGCGCCGATCTTGCACAAGCGACGGTGCAAGAGAATTTCCGACGCAGAGGAAACCGACGCGGCGCGAATTGCTGAAATACGAAAGGAGCTATTCAATATGAAAATGAAGAGGATCGCAAACAACGTGGCGCTTCAAACGATCGGCTACGTAATTAGCGGATTTACGAACGTGTATATCTACGTTCGGGAATGCGGCTATCAGAAGCGGGACATTTACAGGGGCTTGTATAAGCACTTCGCGCACGACGAAATGAACAAATACGCATATTGCAAGATCACGGAGCTTCGCGCCGATGAAAACGTGCTTTACATCGGCATTGAAGAGTAACGCGGGAAAGGAGCTATTCGGAATGAGTACAACACGATACAAAATCCGTTTATGGGAATACGACGGCGAAGCGTCCGTCGCAAACGCCGTTACCTTCGACAGCTTCGAAGAAGCGAAAGCGCGGTTCAATGATCTTCACGTTTCGGAGGAAATGCCGTGCGTTGAGTTCATCAAAGAGCGGATCGCGAACGGGTGCATTATCGGCGACGAAGTTTTGAACGTTCGGCAGTTCGCTTCGGTATTTGACGCTATCACGAAGGACAAGCCCACGCTGGCGGGCTTCCTTCGTTCCCTTCCGGTCATAGAAGCGCCGTGGGACGGCGCGTTTCAAGAACACTTTTGCGTAGAGTGCGGCGCGGACAGTTGCGACGATTGCCCGAACGAGCAGTTCCGGAACAATCCGGAATGGTGGCTTTCCCTTCCGGCGGCGGAGGTGGAGCAATGACGGCGGATCGGGCGCGCGGGGCGCTTGCCGTCCTGCAAGACGCGGACGGGAAGTTTCTTTGCGAAGTGCCTTGCGGTTACATAGTCGAGCAGACAGCCAGCGCACACAAGCCCCGGCGGATACAGGCACAACGACGGCGGGCAATGCTTCGCCGTCGCGTCGCCCTTACGGTTGCGTTGCTGACCGTCGCCGCCATTCTTGCGGCGCTTATGCCGTGGAGCGGGAGCGGTGCGGCGGACAAGCCGAAGGATACGACCGCCGGAACGCTTGAAGAGGTACACCAGCCGACCGCCGTTCTTCTTCCTTCGAGCGGGACGGTGGCGGGATATGTGCCGAACGCGGCGGAGGTTGAAGCCCTTGCAAAGCTGATCTACGGCGAAGCGGGGATCGTTCCTTCTACGACGGAGCAAGCGGCGGTTGTATGGTGCGTTCTGAACCGCGTTGACGATCCGCGCTTCCCCGACACGGTGCTGGAGGTTATCGAAGCGCCCTATCAGTTCAGCGGCTACGATCCCGAATATCCCGTGAAAGAGGAATTCGCCCTTCTTTCGGCGGACGTGCTGACACGATACCGCGCGGAGCGGGACGGCGAAGAAAACGTCGGGCGGGTGCTTCCGGCGGAATACTGCTTCTTCACGGGCGACGGGCGGCGCAATCACTTCACAACGGAATGGAAAAGTACGGATTGCTTCGGCTGGACGCTTGAAAGCCCGTACACAGATTAAGGGAGGGACACACAATGAAGGACAACAAAAGCGGCTGGCAGTTCCCGAAAGCGCTTGAAATCATCAAGTGCAAGGAAGGCAACAAAGAGTTTATGAAGGAACGTCCGGCGCGTCGCCCGTTCGGAAACACCGTGCTTATTTGCGAATATCCGATCGACGACACGGCGGCAGAAGAGCCGAACGCGAAGTTGATTACATGGCGGCTTGCGAAGCGCGCCGCGCGGGACTTCTTGCGCGTTTCCTTTATGCCTTCGGCTATCGTATCGGCGGCGACGCATAGCGGGAAAACCGCCGTCCGCGTCTACGGTAAATATTAAATCACACGAAAGGAGCTATTCAATATGTTCAGCAAGAAAAAGACAGAATGCCGCGTTTGCGGCTATCGCTTCACACCGGAGCGGGAAAACATCTACACGGCGGAAGAACCGCGTTCGGCGCTTGAAATGCTTACCGCCGCGCCGACGCGCTTTTCGGCGGTTGATTGCCCGATTTGCGGTTGTCAAATCCGGCTGGCGGATCGTGCGCCGCGCATTGATTTTCCGGCTATTGTAGAACGGCACGACGCAGACGCAGAGGAAAAGGAGGACGAAGCGGAATGAAGATCGGTACAGCTTGCGCGATCTTCTTACAGATCAACAGCGAGAAATACACAGACGAAGAGAAAGGAACGGCAATTCTTGAAGTTCTGAAAATGCCGACGCATAACGGAATTTCAAAATCCGCCATGCTGGAGGTTATCGGCTATCTTCTGAATTTAGCGTTTGACGTTCCGGAGGAAAGCGAGGTGGCGGACAATGCCTAAAATGACGGTACGCGTTATTCTGAAAAGCGGCGTTGAATTCTCTATCAAGTGCGACAAATTCACACTTACGCGAAACGGCTTTCAACAGGTAACGGGCTACAACATCGAAGGGATCACGGAGAACAAGCCCGTTTATTTGGACTTTGAGCAGGTGGCGGCGGTTGTTCGCGTATTCGCCGACGAAAAGCTGGAAACGGACGACGCGCCGGAAGAAAAGCGCCTTTTCACGGAAACGCCTATGAAATGCCCGTTCTGCGAAGGCGAAAACAGTAACGCGCGAGTATACGAGGACAAGCAGAACAAGGAATATTTCGTATATTGCCAGAAGTGCGGCATTGAAACGAAGGACACCTTCACCAGCAAGGCGAAGGCGGTAAAAGCCTTCACAGAGGGCAAAACGAAAAAGATTAAAGAAAGCGAGGTGGCGGACGAATGAAAGACGCAGAGTTCGCGGCGCTGCTGGCGGGGCTCAAAGAGCCGGTGCTGAAGCTGACGGCGAATAAAATCAGCGACGCTCTGGCCTACTGGAATGGCTACTCTGACGCCCTGGACGACGTGCGCCGGGCCTATACCCAGGCCGAGGGGAAAGGAGATGCAACCCCATGATTAGCGGAATCACCATCGTTTGCCGTGAGGTAGATAAGAACACCGGTGCTGTGGCGGCGTATGTCTGCAAAAAAAATGTTGATGACCGTGACATTCACCTCGCCAGTATTCGCAGCAGATTGAATCCCGAATTACGGTATTATGCAATCCGCACCTGTGTTGCGGATGATGTTGAGGCACTGGAAGATTTGCTGCGATTTCTGAAACGCCGCAAGCTTACCGAGACCGATGTAATCCACTACGGCGGAACCGTTCGACTGTGAATGCTACACCAAAGGAGAAAACAAAATGGACGAATACATTTTGAAGACAGCCGCAATGGAGATCATTCGCAGAACTTCAGGTGACTATGCGGCGGCTTTTGCTGCTATTCGAAAACTCCCCGCCGCCAGTGTCGTACAAATTGACGGCTGCGAGGGATGCATCTGGCTAAACACCCGGCATCAGAAGTGTTCCTGTTGCCGAAGAAACCAGTATCTCAAGGACAACTACAAAGGCTGAGAGTTACACCGGCGAACAAAAAAACTGCCGCAGAGTACAATTACCTCTGCGGCAGTTTTCTTGTCAGGCCGAACACGTTTTTGAACCAAAAAAGTTCGTACCTGTGTGTTTTGGTGGAGGCGGCGGGAGTCGAACCCGCGTCCGAAAACCTCTCCATCCAGCTTTCTACGAGTGTAGCCTATCTTTTAAAGTTCCCTCTCCGGAGCGCCGGTGGGCAGGCTCACCGAAGAGGTATTCCCTAATACGTCAGAAGGGCCGGGAAGCTCCCTCAAGACGTTGACCGCTCATTAGGCCCGGCCGGAACCCGCGGTGCTGATCCGGTCAGGCAGCCGCCTAAAATTAGGCAGCGTAAGCTAAACGATAATTGTTGTTGTCGTTTATATTTAGGTGCGACGATTAAAGAGCTTTCGCCCGCTCTACCCGCTTACTGAACTTCAAAATCCCCGTCGAAACCTTTACGCCCCCATGAAGCGGCGCAAAAAGCGCCGCAGGATCTTACAGATTGTAAACCCACTCCGTCGCAAACTTGACCCAAGTCTGCACGTTTGGAAGCACGCCGTCGGGCCCGTTGACCAACCCGTTTGCAAGGCTCAGGCCGTGGTAGCCGTGAGGGTAAACGTGGAGCTCAAAGGGCACCCCGTTTTCCGCCAGCGCACTGGCGAACAGCAGCGAATTCTCCACCGGAACACCATCGTCATCGTAGGTGTGCCAAAGGAAGGACTTCGGCGTATCCCTGGTCACCTGCTTCTCCAGCGAGGTGAGCTCAATCATCTCATCGGAATACTGATCGCCCAACAGGTTCTCAAAAGAACCCCGGTGCGCCTTCTCACCGCCGGTGATGACCGGATAGCAGAGGATCAGGCCGTTGGGTTTGTGGGCGTCGCCGTGGAACCCATGCTCCCGCATGATCTCGTGGTTCCAGAACACACCGGTGGAAGCCGTCAGATGACCGCCGGCGGAGAACCCGCAGACTGCGATCTTGTCCGGGTCGATGTTCCACTCCTCAGCGTGCTCCCGGATCACCTTCACTGCCTGCAGCGCCTGGATCACCTGGGTGGGGAACCGCGCCCCCGGAGCACAGGTATAGCGCAATACAAAAGCGGAGATCCCCGCCGCCGCAAACGCCAGCGCAACGGGGGTCGCCTCCCGCTCGGAAGTGAACGCATAGCCCCCGCCGGGCAGCACCAGCACCGCCGGGCGCTTCCGATCCTTACAGTATTCTTTATAATTCTGAAGGATGAACCCCGTAAAGGTGGGGAGCTTTTCCGGAACCGGAATTCCCGCCTTCTTGTAATCAAGCCCCAGATCCAGTTCTTTCACTACCATCTGAAATCACTCCTGTCATCTGTGTTGGCGGCTCTTGAGCGCCCGGTCGATCTCCCGCTTTGCGTCCCGCGCCGCCATATCCGCACGTTTGTCGTGAAGCTGCTTGCCCTTGCAAAGCCCCAGCTCCACCTTGACATTGCTGTTTTTGAAATAAAGGGAAAGCGGGATCAGGGTAAGCCCGTCCTGCTTCACCTTTCCGTACAGCCGGGAGATCTCCGCCTTGTGCATCAGAAGCCTCCGCACCCGGAAGGGATCCCGGTTGAAAATGTTTCCCTTTTCATAAGGGCTGATGTGCGCGCCCTTTAAGAACAGCTCGCCGTTGTCGATGCTGCACCAGCTGTCCTTTAAGTTGACGCCGCCGGCCCGGATGGACTTGACCTCCGTCCCCGTCAGTTCGATGCCCGCCTCAAAGGCTTCCAGTACAAAATAGTTGTGCCGTGCCTGCCGGTTGACGGTGATGATCTTTCCGTCCGCTGCGTGCTTCGCCATTGCGGGCTCCTCCCCTCGGTCAGATTTCGGTGCGGTTCTCCAGCGCCTTGTTGAGCGTCACGTTGTCCGCATATTCCAGCTCCCCGCCTACGGGGATCCCAAAGGCCAGCCGGGTCACCCGGTAGCCCATGGGCTTTAAGAGCTTCGAGAGATACATGGCCGTAGCCTCCCCCTCGATGGTGGGGTTGGTCGCCATGATGATCTCCCGCACGTCCTCTTCCTGCAGCCGCACCAGCAGTTCCTTGATCCGGATGCTCTCCGGCCCGATCCCATCCAACGGCGAGATCAGCCCGTGGAGCACATGGTAAAGCCCCCGGTACTCCCGGAGCCGCTCGAAGGCCATTACGTCCTTCGGATCCTCTACCACGCAGATAACGCTGCCGTCCCGCTCCGGGGAAGCGCAGATGTCGCAGATCTCCTTATCGGTGAAATTCTGGCACACCTTGCAGCTGTGGATTTTTTCCTTCGCTTCCAGGATCGCCTGAGCAAAGCCCTTCGCCTGCTCCTCCGGCATATCCAGAACGTGGAAGGCAAGCCGCTGAGCCGTCTTCCGCCCGATTCCGGGAAGCGCCGCAAAGCACTCCATCAGCCGCTTTAAGGAAACCGGTGTATAATCCATTTTCCCTTAGAACAGGCCGGGGATGTTGAGGCCGCCGGAAATGGCGTTCATCTTCTCTTCGGTCTCGCTCTCCACCTGACGCAGCACCTCGTTGACGCCGCTGACGATCAGATCCTGCAGGGTCTCGATGTCCTCGGGATCCACGACCTCAGGCTTTAAGGTAATGCTCTTTAAGATCTTGTCGCCGGTCATGGTGATCTCGACCACGCCGCCTACAGTGGTGGAGTACTCTTTGGCCTTGATCTCTTCCTGGGCCTTCTCCATCTCCTCCTGCATCTTCTGGGCCTGCTTGATCATGCTGTTCATATTCTGGGCGTTGCTGCCGTAGCCCTGCGGAAGTCTTGCTTTCATTGTTTGTGTCCTCCTTACGATTCGTGAACTTCAATGTTCTCTGATTTTGCCTTTTGAAGGATATGGTCAAGAGCAGATTCACTCTGCCCTGAAACCGCTTGATTTTCCCGTTTGGTGATGCGCAGCCGGTACCGCTGCCCCAATGTCTCCTCTACCAGATCCGCCAGCTTTGCGCCGATGTTGTCGGTGAGAAGCAGGCTCTTGAGCATCGGGTTCGGGGATTCGATGAGTACCAGCCCTCCGCTGATAAAAGCCCTCGACCCTTCCAGCATGACAAAAAGCGCCGGTTCGCTGCGGGAAAGCTCGGATAATAGTCCCTCCCACTGCGCCATGGGGCGGATGCTGCCGCCTTCTGCAGGAGCTTCCGTCGGCGCCTTGGGAGCCGGTTCCTTTTCCGCTGCGGGTGCTTCCCGTTCCGGCTTTGGAGCCGCCGGTGCCGGAGCCGCCTTCGCCGCCTGCTCCAGCTTTTCCAGCCGCCGGGTCAGATCGGTGGGGACAGCCGCCGTTTCCTCGCTGCTGCAAAGGCGGATGAGAGTCATTTCCAGCTCCACCTTTTTGTTGCTGCTGCGGGAAAGGGCGTCCAAACACTGCTGGAACGCCGACAGGATCTCTAAGATCCGGGAAAGGCTCATGGCTCTTGCCAGCTCCATGAATTTCTCCATCTCTTCGGGAAGGCAGACCACTAAGTTTTTCGGATCCGTCACCGATTTGCAGAGCATGACGCTGCGGAAGTGGCCGATCAGCTCGCTGACCAGCCGGTCGATGCCTTTGGCGTTATCATAAAGCTCGCCTACCCGAAGAATCGCAGAAGCTGCGTCCTTCCGCAGGATGGCGTCGGAAAGGGCAAACAGGTGATCCGACCCGGCGATCCCCGCCGTGTCCGCCACCGTCTTTTCGTCAATGTGGTCGGAAAACGCCGCACATTGATCCAGAAGGGAAAGAGCGTCCCGCATTCCCCCGTCCGCCAGCCGGGCGATCAGCGCCGCTGCGTCGGGCTCTAAGGTGAACTCCTCCTGCTCGCTGATCTCCAGCATCCGCTTAGCGCTGTCCGCCGGCCGGATCCTCCGGAAATCATACTGCTGGCACCGGGAAACGATGGTCTGCGGGACCTTGTGAACCTCAGTGGTGGCCAGGATGAAGAGGACGTGTGGAGGAGGCTCCTCCATGATCTTTAAAAGCGCATTGAATGCGCTGGAGCTGAGCATATGAACCTCGTCGATGATATAGACCCGGTACTTGCAGACGGTAGGGGCATACCCCGCCTCGTCCCGCAGATCCCGGACATCGTCAACGCTGTTGTTGCTGGCGGCGTCCATCTCGACTACATCTAAAATAGAGCCGTCGTCGATGCCCTTGCAGACGCTGCATTCCAGGCAGGGGTTCCCGTCCACCGGATGCAGGCAGTTTGCCGCTTTTGCAAGGATCTTGGAGCAGGTGGTCTTTCCCGTCCCCCTCGACCCCGTGAACAGGTAAGCATGGGCCAGCTTCCCGGTCCGCACCTGATTCTGCAAGGTCTTGGTGATATGCTCCTGAGAAATGACCTCGGAAAAGACCCGGGGCCGCCACTTCCGGTAAAGTGCCAGATACATTGCCGGTCCCCCTTACTGAAAAAGACCGTGCAACCGGACATACGGAAAAGAAGGCTTGGCCGCATCACATGAACGCAACCGCTTAATGCTGCTCGGTTCCCCGCCTGACATGGTTCACGGCGTTTCATCGTGCGGGACCCGCTCTTCCGTATGTCGGATTGCACGCTCTTTGACGTGCGTTTTCACTTTGGCGCTCCCGCCGAAAAAAGGATCCCCCGGCAGGTTCTTATTTAGTATACTACATCTTCCGGAAAAACTCAACCTTTTTTTCAATTTTTTCTGTTTCTCCTGTACACCCATTGCCCTCCGCATCCGGCTCCCTGCCTTTTCCTTCCCGAAACGAAAGGGAATTCTTCCCTTTTTGTTCCTTTTTATCCCTTTTTGACCCCTCTTTTCCCACCGATCCGCATCGGACCTTCTTCCTTTTCTCATCCGGTCTTTCCCGACTTTCCTCTTTGTAAAGCCATCATCCCCTCCCACAAAAATGCCTATACATTTTTTCTCTGCTTTTCAATTCGCATCAAAAAATTCCTTCTTTTTAAAAAATTAAGAACTTTTCGCCGAAAAAATTCGCTTTTCTCTTTTCCTTGCCGTCATTTTATGTTATACTGATAGTGCTTTAAGTGCTAAAAATACAAGAATGAGAGCAAATTGCGAGAAAAAGTGATATTTTTCGTACACATACGGATTTTTTCATCAAAAAAGGAGGTTTTCTTCCATGCACCACACTGGATTTTTCAAAAAAGCGGTTGCGCTCCTTTCTGCGTTTACGCTTTCTCTTGCTGTTTTTTCCGCCCCCGTTTTCGCCGAAGCGGATCCGGAGCTGGGCTTTGAGGTCTCAAGCGAGGCCGTCTATATGGTCAACAACGAATCCGGCATCGTCGTTTACGAAAAAAACGCCGACAAGATGCTCTCCCCCGCCTCTCTGACCACGGTCATGACCGCCATCATCGCCATTGAAAACTGCCCGGATCTGGAAGGCACGATCGTCACCGCCCCCACCTCCGTTTTTGACGAGCTTTACACCCTAGGCGCCGCCAATGTGGACATCCGCCACGGTGAGGATGTCCGAATGATCGACCTGCTCTACGCCATGATCCTCCGCTCCGCCTGCGAAGCCGCCAGCATCATCGCCAACTACATCGGAAACGGCGACAATGCAGCCTTCGTGGAAATGATGAACCAGAAAGCCAAGGAGATCGGCGCCGTCAACACCCATTTCGCCAACCCCCACGGCCTTCCCGATGACAATCAGTACACCACCGCCAAGGATCTTTACCTCATCACCAAATACGCCATGGACATGGATCCCATCTTCATGACCATCGCCTCCACCGAAAACTACACCCTCCCCGCTACCAACAAGCATTCCCAGGAGCGGACCATTACCCACACCAACGCCATGATGAGCGAATCCCGGGGCGGCGCACAGTACTCCCCCTATGTTCACGGCATCAAGACCGGCGCCACCAATACCGGCCGGAACCTGATCTCTACCGCCACAAAGGACGCTTACTCCTACACCCTCGTCACCTTAAACGCCCAGCGCTATTACGACAACGGCGACGAGATCACCGACAACCAGTCCTTCGTCGACGCAAAGCAGCTTTACGATTGGGCCTTTAAAAACTGGGCCGTCCGTTCCGTCTTAAAGACCTCCACCCCTCAGGGCGAAATCAAGGTGGAGCTTGCCAAAGACAAGGACTCCATCCCCGTCTACCCCGCCGAAGAGGTGGATTACCTGATGAAGCAGGATATCGATATGTCCGCCCTCCAACGGATCATCGACCTGCCCGAATCCGTAGACGCCCCCATCACCGAGGGACAGGTTCTGGGCACCATGGAGCTGAAGCTGGCTGATGTGACCATTGCAAAGGTGGATCTGGTCGCCGGCGAATCCTTGGAGCGCAGCGGCTGGCTGGAATTTTTGCGGAACGTCAAGGGCTTCTTCACCTCCGTCTGGTTCAAGCTGATCATCGTGGTGATCCTGCTGCTGATCGCCGCCTATATCGTTCTCGCCATCCTCTACAACAACCGGAAACAGCGCCGCCGCAAGAGCAAGCGCCGCTTCTGATCCAAAGCAAAACGCTCCGGAAAAATTCCGGAGCGTTTTCTTCGTTTCATGAAAACAGCCTCCTCTGCTTTCCCGGCAGAGGAGGCTTTGTGCTTTGAGGATTATTCGATTTCGATGCGGTTACGGGCGGCAATGGCGGCTTTCTCCTTCTTGGGAACCGTCACCTGAAGCACACCGGCGTCATATTTGCACTTGATGTCCTCCACGGTCACATCCCCGACGTAGAAGCTGCGGCTGCAGGAGCCTGCATAACGTTCCCGACGGAGGTAATGTCCGTCCTCGCCCTTCTCGTCCTTATCAAGACCCTTGGCGGCAGTCACCGTCAGGTATCCGTCGTGAAGCTCCACATTGACCTCGTCCTTCTTGAAGCCGGGGAGATCGATGTCCACCACATAGGCGGAATCCGTTTCCTTCACGTCGGTCTTCATCAGATTCTTGGCGTTTTTCCCGTACAGGGGATTCCGTCCGCCGAAGAGGTTTTTCTCAAACGCATCGTCAAAAAAGTCATCGAAAAGATTCTCACCAAAAACACTAGGCAGCATATGTCATTCCTCCAAAATACAATTCTTTGTATCCCTCGGGAGATCCTTATGACCTCTCTTTTGGTACAACTCTATTATAGCACAAAAATTAGCACTGTCAATAGCTGAGTGCTAATTTTCTCGAGAATTAACAAATTGTTCATACTTATCTTCTCCATCAAAAAGAAAGAGCCGATGGAGCCTGCGCATCACGCAGAAACCATCGGCTGATCATGCCGCTCTTTCCCGGACTCAGAGCATCTTCCCTCTCTGATTCTCCCGGTACTCCTTCGGGCGGATCCCCTCATAACGGACAAACGCCCGCTTAAAGGACAGCTCGTTTTCGTACCCGACCTGCCTTGCCACCTCGGCAATGGGCGCATCCGATCCCCGCAGGTACTCCTTTGCCTTCTCCATCCGGATGCGGCAGAGATAGTCCACGAAGTTTATTTTCACCGCCGACTTGAAGATCCGGGAAATGGCGGAAACGGAAAGTCCCATCTGATCCGCCAGCACCTGCAGAGAAAGATCCGGATTCTCGTAGTTTGCGTCCACATACCGTAGGATCTGCTGCCCGGTGCTCTCGCTTCGGCCGCCGTTTGAATAGGACGCCCGGCCGCAGATCCGCAGAGCAAGCTCCGTTAAGTACTCCCACTGCTTGTCGCTGTTCGACTGGGCAAAATCTTCCTCCAGAAAATCGGAAGCCTCCGCCGTGTCCATTTCCAGCTCGCTCATCAGCCGCAGAAGGGTGTCAAACACCATGGTGACCACCTTCATCTGCTGGGCAGGGGACAGGTTCCGCCGGTCGTTTTCCAGCCGCAGCTCTTTTAAGATTCTTCCCGCCGGCTCGGCGTTCCCAAGCTTTAAGTTGTTGACCAGCTGCAGCTCCCAGTCCGTGGGATAGTAGCACCGGGAGGCCGGCAGGTGCCGCTGCGCCCCGCCGGAGAACTGCAGGCTGTTGCTCCGTTCCTTGGCGGACTGGTAGGATTTGCTGATGCCTAAGATCCCCCGTTCCTCGCTTCCGCAGGACACCTGCAGCGGCACGTTCATCTTCTCCGCCACATACCGGGGCAGCTTTTCGGCAAGCTCTTTTGCCACCTTCCGTCCGCCGCTTTCCGGGAAGGTCAGGATGGCCACCAGGTCCTCGTCCAGCGTCTCCATCAGGTCGAAGTGGAGCTTTTCGGCAAGCAGCGCCGCTTTCAGATGCAGGAACAGTGTGAACCGCTTCTCTCCTCTCGCCTCCGGGCAGCGGAAGACCAGCACCGTAAAGTACTGGCTGTCCTCATACGGCACCTGTAGCTTTGCCATCTGCTCCTCGACCTCATGACTATCGAAGCAGCCGTGAAGGAGGTTGAAAAGGAGGTTTTGCCGCGCCGAGTCTTCGTACCGGCTCACCAAGGCGCTCAGTTCCGCCTTTTCCGCCGTCAGGCGATCCAATTCGCTGCCGATGGCCTGAAATTCTGATTCTTCGTTCCGATCCCCGCCGATGCGGTTGACCAGGTTCCGGATGGGCCGATAGCTGACCGCCGCCAGCAGATACGCCGCCACCAGTCCCAGAAACAGTACCACCAGCACCGCCAAAAGCGCCGCCATCACCTGCTCGAACTGCCCTGCCGGCTGTGCCTTTTTAAACGCCGCCTGATAGCTCCACGGAAACATCTCCGAATCTCTTTTTCCCCGGAATCCCGGCGTCTCCATTCCTGCGGCGTCATAATGGTAAAGGACGCCTCCGTCCCCATCGGTCATGGAAAAATCCAGCAGATCGCTGAAATGCAAACCCTCCAGATAAGCGTCCATGGTGTCTTTTCCGATGCGGATCAGCAAAACTGCCCGGGCGTTATTCAAAATATCCAGACTCTGCAGCACCAGAAGGTCATCGGAATCGGAAATCACTCCGCTGTTTCCGGCATTGACCACCCGGAAACGGGCGTTCCCCTCCAGTAAAGTCTTCAGGGCTTCCTGCCCTTCCCTGCTTTTGACCCCGACGATATCCAGAATCTGCTCCATACTTCCCCATCCTGCAGGGGAAACCGCCTCATCCTTCATGGGAAGCAGAACGGCGATTCCGTCGGCAATTCCCAAAGACGCCTTATGAATCAGAAGCTCCTGACAGACATCGTTCTGGTGTACCTTGTCAAAGTACCGATTGATGATCTCGGAGCTGGAACGAACCCGCTGAACCCAGTTCGATGCCAGCAGCCGATCTCCCAGATTGGTGATGTCGAAAAATTCCCGATTCACAGCAGAGGTGACGGAAGAGAAGCCGTCTGCATAAATACCTTCCTCCCACTGGCGGTTTTCTTTCCACATCTGGGTCACAAAAAGGGTGCAGAACACTGCAATGGGAACGAAAAGGATCGCAAAATAAGAAAGCACCATTTTCCGAAACAGCCTGCTTTTCCAACGATTTTTCATCGCCCCATCCCCTTTTTCTCACCCTTTTAAAAACGCAAGCAAGGGAAAACAGGCAAAACGCCTGTTTTCCCTTTGCCAGTATAGCATGTTCAGCCGGAATTGTCCACTTATTTCGCTTCGTTGAACCGTTTCAGCTGATCGTTTTCGATCTCAAGGATCTCGTCAAGGCCCAGATCCTTCAGCTCTGCCATATAGGAATCCCAATCGTCCAGAGACTTCTGTCCCAGAACCAGCTGGGTAGCCAGCTCCTTGGTGTAGGTGTCGAGGTCGGTTTTCAGCTCAGTCTTCCGCTCCAGCTGCTCCTCGGTAGGCAGAGCCAGATGGCAGTCGTTAGACAGCGGGAAGGAAGGCTCATGGCCGATGATAGACTTCTGGAACTCGGCTTTTCCGCCGCCGCGAGCTTCGATCTCCGTTTCCATTGCGGCAAACCGGATCTTCGGGAACGCAGCGTTGCCCCACAGCCAGTCGCCCTTGACGGTGCCATTCTTTGCGCACTCTTCCCAGTGGGCGTTATCAATGTTGGGCAGGTACTGGTTCTTTCCGTCCACGACCTCATAGGTCAGACCCTCGATGCCCCAGTCCTCCAGCATCTCAGCCTCTTCGCAGTAGAAGGAGTCGAGCAGTGCGCCGGCCGCTTCCAGATTGGTGCAGGCCTTGGTGAAGGCCCATGCGCCGGTCACATACTCGGCGGATTCGATGGCAATGGAGGGCTCGATGCCGTCCACTGCCTTCAGAGCGGCGATGGGCTGAAAGTAAACCTCGGTGTCGGCATTGACGGAGGGCTCCAGCCATGCCTGCATGGCATAGGTAAAGGTCGCACCCACCTTGTTCTCGGCCATCTTCTGATCCTGCAGATCGCTGGTGGTAGCACCGATCAGTGCGGGATCCAGGATGCCGTCGTTGACCAGCTGATTCAGATACTTGAAGTAATCCTTCACACCGTCCTGATACCACGGCGAGACTACCTTTCCGTTGGTCAGATCCACGGAGGTCAGACCGGCGCCCAGACCGAACCACTGAGCGATGCCGTTGGAGAAGGTAGAAGGATCGAAGGCCAAGATCTCATCTGCAGCGCCGGAACCGTTCACGTCCTGATCCCGGAAAGCCAGCATAACCTGACGGAATTCCTCCGCCGTGGTGGGAGCGTCCATCTTCACGATGTCCAGCCAGTCCTGACGGATGGCGATCATCATGCAGGTAGAGGCGTTTTCCCCGCCGTAGGTGGTGCGCTGTGCGATAGGCAGCCAGTACATATTGCCGTCGGCAGCGGTGCAAGTGCCCTTTACAAAGGGGACTTTTTCATCAATGAAATTCTTTGCAGTACCGTCGCCTTTTTCCAGAAGCTCGTTGATGGGAAGCAGGATCCCCTGATTGGCAAGGTTCAGGCGGGTGGTGGCGTCCAGCTCAGAAATGTTTGCAAAGTCGGGCAGATCGTTTGCGGAGGCCATCCGGGTCTGGATGGTGACCTTATATTGATCCCGGGGAACAATCTCCATTTCCACTGCTACGCCGTGGTCGGTCATCCGCTGCTCCAGAGCCTGCCACACCGGATATTTTTCCCGATCAGCCAGCTTTAAGTAGGCGTTGTCGGACTCGGGGGTCAGGACTTTCAGGGTCGTGACCCCGCTCTGGGTGTTGCTGCTGTCGGAAGCGGGGGTGCTGTTAGAGGGGGCGCTGCCGGAAGAAGAAGTTCCGGAATCGCCGCAGCCGGCCATAGCCGCTGCAGACATCATTGCCACCATGGCAATGGCCAGAGATTTTTTCAGATAGCCTTTCATTACAAGAACCTCCTGTTGTTTATAACTGGCGGATCGCCGCCTGAGTAACAGATTAACCCTTCAGAGAGCCCAGCATAACGCCCTTCACGAAATATTTCTGGAAGAAGGGGTAAACGAAGATGATGGGAAGGGTGGTGAAGATGATCATGGAATAGCGGATCTGCAGGTTGGAGAGCTTCTGCCGGGCCAGGACCTCGGCGGCCTCGGCGGACACCTGAGAGAAGTCCACATTCTGCTGGACCAGCACCCGGCGCAGATAAAGCTGCAGCGGCTGCAGGGTCTCTTTGGGCAGATAGACCATGGGCCGGAACCAGTCGTTCCACACGCCTACCACCGTGTAAATGGCAAGCACTGCCAGGATCGGCTTTGCCAGGGGCAGATAAATCTGCGTCATGATCTTGAAGTGGTTGGCGCCGTCGATCTTTGCAGCTTCCCGCATATCCTCGGGGATGGAGCGGAAGTAGGTGTGGCAGAGGATGATGTTCCAGATGTTCACCGCTCCCGGTATGATGATCGCCCAGATGTTGTTGTAAAGCCCCAGCTTGGTCATGACCAGATAAGTGGGGATCAGTCCGCCGCTGAAATACATGGGGATCAGCAGGAAGATGGTGACCACCTTCCGGCCGATGAGCCGGTTGCTGGTCAGCGGGTAAGCGCAGAGGGTGCAGACAACAAGCATCAGCACCGTATCCGACACGACATAAAGGAGCGTGTTCAGATACGACCGCCACAGGGAACCATCCTGAAACAGCAGCTTGTACGAGTCCAGATAAAATCCCTTGGGATAGAGATAGACCTGCATGGACGCCGCCTGCAGCGGGTCGCTGATGGAGAGGATAAAAACGTAATACATGGGATAGAGGGTCACCAGACAGATAATGCCCAGCACGATGTAAATGATCACATCGGCGACACGGCTGCCTTCCCGGATCCGGTTGGTTTGAGCCATAAGATCCCGCCTTTCCTGAAATTCGGCTCAAAAGAGCCCGTAATTGGTCACCTTGTTGCTGAAGGCATTGGCAATGAAGACCAGAACAAAGTTGATAACCGAAGAGAAGATGCCGACAGCCGAAGTGTAGCTGAACTTTCCGTCCTCTAAGCCCACCCGGTAAATATAGGTCCCGATTACGTCGGCGGTGGGATAAGTCGCAGTGTTATAAAGAAGCAGGATCAGATCGGTGTTGGATCCTAAGATTCCGCCCACTGCCATAATAAACATCATAGCGATGGTGGGAAGGATCGACGGGATGGTCACATACCACATCTGCTGGAGCCGGTTGGCTCCGTCCAGTCTCGCCGATTCATAAAGAGCCGGATCAATGGAGGACATGGTAGAAAGGTAAAGGATGCTGTTCCAGCCGAAGGACTTCCAGATATTCGTAATGGTATAGACCACCGGAAACGCCGTCGGCGACGTGTTCAGCGGCGTTGCCGTCCCTCCGAAAAGGGCGATGACCTTGTTGATGATCCCTCCGGTATCGATAAACGAAAGGACCATGCCTGCCACGACTACCGAAGAGATAAAGTAGGGCAGGTAAGAGGCGGTCTGGACGAACTTCTTGAACCGCAGCTTCTGCACCTCATTCAAAAGAAGTGCAAACACAATCGGAACCCAGAAGCCGAACACCAGGTTGTACACGCTCAAGAGGATGGTGTTCCGCATCAGTCGGCCGAAGTATTTACCGCTGATGAAGGTGGCAAAGTGCTTGAAGCCCACCCATTTGATCTTCTCCGTCAGCGAGAAGAAGGGCATTCCCGGCGAGTAGTCCTGAAACGCAATGACCAGCCCGTAAAGCGGCAGGTAGCACATCAGAAAAATAAGGACCAGCACCGGCAGCATGATCAAATACAATTCCACATTTTCATGGAGCTGTTCCTTACTGTACTTTCGCCGGCGTTTTCCTCCGGCAGATCGTTTTTCCGCCGCAGAAACGGAAACGGACATTTGGATTCCTCCTTTTGTCGAAAAGCTACGAAATTCTTTTGGCTTTTCTCGAGCCTTGCTGTGCTTTTTATTATATTCGGCTTCTTTTCCAGTGACAAGGAGTGATTTTTTTACATCCTGTACACTTTTTGTTGACAAATCGAAAAAAATCCCATAACGTCTGCGCTTTCCGGATCATTTTTTCGGGATCTTCTCTCTTTTTTTCGCAAAAATTGTATTCCCTGCAAAAAAAGCATTCCCTAAAAAGGCTTTGTACGCCCTCACTTCGCTTCCAAAACTTTCCAATGAAAACAAGACCCCTTTAAGCCGAAACGTAAATCCGAAATTTTTCTTCGGAAGTACGCTCCGACTTAAAGGGGTCTCGCTGTGATTAGAAGTCTTCGGAAAAATTTTGGCGCGGGAAAGACTTAAGGTTTCTCTTTCTCAACCAGCAGGTTTCCCTATCATTCTCACCGCACCAGTTCCCCGGTGGTCACGTCATAGATGCCGGCATCGATGATCCGCAGTTCGGGGATCACCGGAAGGGAGAGAAAACTAAGGGTCATGAAGGGATCGATCCCCTCTTCCACCCCCATGTCGTGGGCCATTTCCTTCATCCGGGCGGCAATCTCCTCCACATTCACCTTCCGGTCGTTGGTGAACAGTCCACCGATGGGCAGAGGCAGCGTCATCAACGGCTTCCCGCCGGAAACCAGCGTATACCCGCCCTGGCACCGCTGCAGCTCCTTCGCAGCCGCCAGCATATCCTCATCGTTGTCTCCCACCAGGATCAGATTGTGGGAATCGTGGGCAATGGTGGATCCGATGGCGCCGCCCCGGAGCCCGATGCCTGAAACGATCCCTACCGCCACATGACCGTTCCTTCCATGACGCTCCACCACGGCGATCTTCAGAAGCCCGTTCACCGGTGTGAAATACCCGTCCTGCTCCGGCGGATCCATCAGGAGCTTCTTCGTGACGATCTCGCCGGGAATGATTCCAATCACCGGAAAGTCCGGCCGCACCGGCAGCTTCAGCTGCTCTTTCGTCAGCTCCGGCAGCTTCACCGTCCGCTTTAAGAACGGATTGCACCCATGATTGGGAAGGGCATAGGCCTCACCCTTCTTCCAGACCCGCTGCCCGCTGATATAGACTTCTTCCGGCTCTACCAGACTGAGGTCACTCAGCACCGCCAGATCCGCCAGATACCCCGGCGCAATGGCGCCCTGATTTTTCAAGCCGTACGCCTGCGCCGGATTGAACGTCGCCATCCGGATGGCTTCCACCGGACGCAGCCCCAGCTCGATGGCCCGCAGAAGTTGATGTGGCCGTTTTTCCGGACGTCGTCCAAGTGCTTATCGTCGGTGCAGAACAGAAACCGATCCGTGGGGAGCTTCTCCCTTACGATGCCGCTGACGATGGCGTCCAGGTTCCGGGCTGCCGTCCCCTGCCGGATCTGGACATAAAAGCCCAGCTCCACCCGCTCCAGCGCCTGCTCAAAGGTGCTGCACTCGTGATCGGTGGCGATGCCCGCCAGCCGGTAGGCATTTAAGGATTTCCCCGTGACCCCCGGCGCATGGCCGTCAATCCGCTGGAACATGGAGAGCTTCTCCATCATTTCCGGGTCGCAGGCAAGGACGGAGGGAATGTCCATGACCTCCCCCAGCCCGAACAGCGTATCTTTCCGCAGTGCCCGCCGCATTTCGGAAGGGCCGAAGTCCGCCCCGTTTGTTTCCAGCGCATTGGCAGGCACGCAGGAGGGAGCCATCCAGTGGACCCTCGGAGCGATCCCCCGGCTTTCCTGCGTCATGTATTCCAGGCCCCGCATCCCCGCCACGTTTACGATCTCGTGGGGGTCGGCGATCACCGTCGTCGTCCCGCAGGGCACGATCCGCTCCAGAAAAAGCCGGGGCGACACCAGCGATGACTCAAAATGCATATGGGCGTCTACCAGCCCGGGGATCAGGAATTTTCCCGTCAGGTCCACCTCTTCCTCGCCGGAATAGCTTCCCACACCAACAATGTACTCGCCGGCCACCGCCACGTCCGCCTGCCGGAGCCGTCCGGTGAACACGTCGGCGATCACGGCGTTTTTAAAGACCAACGGCGCCTTTTTCCGTCCTTCTGCAATCTGCATCTGTTCCCGATCCATCTTTTTTCCTCCTCATTCTTTCTCTTTTTCAAAGCCCGATCCCCGCTTTCGGCAGTTTTCCCGGAATTCTCTGGGCGACGCCCCCACATACTTCCGAAAGATCCGGCTGAAGTAAAGGGCGTTTTCGTACCCCACGACCCCTGCAATCTCCCCGATATTTAAAGAAGAGGACGCCAGAAGCTCCTTTGCCTGATTTAAGCGGATCCCGGTCAGGTACCGCTGGGGAGTCATCCCTGTCCGCTCCCGGAAGCAGCGGATCAGCCAGCTCTCACTGATGCTGAACCGCCGGGCGCATTGCCGCACTTCAATTTCCTTCTGGAAATTTTCGTGGAAGTAGGCCAAGATCTCCTCTACCCGGCTTTCCGGGCCGCCTGCTTCCTCCCTGCTGCACCGGCCAATCCGGGAAAGCAGCTCCATGCCTTTTCCGGCGCAGATGGCGGAAAAACCGGGACGTTTCAGCTGCAGCTCCCGGATGATGCCGTCGAAAAGCTCCGGATACACCGCCCTTGGCCGAACATGGAAGGTCTCCCCCGCCATACCGGCGCTTTTGAGGATCTCCTCCACCCTCCGGCCGGTAAAGTGCATCCAGTAAATATCCGTCCCGTCAGAAAGGTGGTAGTTATAGTCCTGCGCCACACCGGGACGATAGAGAACGCCCTCCCCTTCTCCGGCTTTGAAAAGGCCGGTCTCCAGGAAAAATTCCCCCACGCCGCCGATGACGTAGAGAATCTGGTAATCCGCCCGCCCCTCCGGCCGCACCGTGTGATAGGAGGGCTGCTGCAAAAGCTTATAATGCCCGCAGCCGGTGACTAAAAAATCCTCATCGCTGCTGACGATCTCTTCGCTGGGCTCCGAAAGGTAGCCGGTAAGCTGAAACAAAGCCTTCGCTCCCTTTAAAAATTCTTTTCTCTATTGTACTCCTGCCGGAAGGATTTGTCCAGCACATTTCTTCAACTTTGTGCATATTTTCGCCTATCTTCTTCATTGTACCGGCTCCAAAAATCCGCTATAATGAGGATGGATCTTTACGGATCCCGATTGTCCACTTTGTTTTATGAGGTGAATTTATGCTCGTCGAAAATTTCTTTGAAAATCTTCAGGTGCTCCACCTGAACACCATGGAAAACCGGGCGTACTTTATCCCCGTCTCCGAGGGTCACGCCCCTACCAAGAGCCGGGAAGAGTCCGACCGCTTCCTCCTTCTCAGCGGGGAGTGGGATTTCCGCTACTATGAAAACGTCCGGACTTTGTCCGAACCCTTCTGGGCGGAAGGCTTTGACCGTTCTTCCTTTGAGAAGATCCCCGTCCCCTCCGTCTGGCAGAACCACGGCCACGACCACCACCAGTACACCAACGTAAGCTTCCCCTTCGCCTTTGATCCCCCTTATGTGCCCCTTGAAAACCCCTGCGGCGCCTATGTCCGGGATTTTGAGGTGACCGATCTGGACGGCGAGTTCTTCTTGAATTTTGAAGGCGTCGATTCCTGCTTCTACCTCTGGGTCAACGGCTCCTTTGTAGGCTACAGCCAGGTCTCCCACTCCACCAGCGAGTTCCGTGTCACCCCCTTCTTAAAGAAAGGCGTCAACACCGTGGCTGTCCTGGTGCTGAAATGGTGCGACGGCAGCTACTTTGAGGATCAGGACAAGCTCCGGATGTCCGGCATTTTCCGGGACGTTTACCTGCTCCGCCGGGCGGAAAATCACATCCGGGACCTGACCGTCCGAACGCCCCTTTCCGACAACTACACCAAAGCAAAAGTTGAAGTTTCCTTTGCTTTTTATAAGGAAAGCGCTCCCGTTTCCTATACCCTGACCGCCCCCGACGGCAAGGGAGTCGCCTCCGGCACCGTCCGGAACGGCGCCCTTTCCATCGACGTCCCCTCCCCCGACCTCTGGAATGCGGAACACCCCGCCCTTTACACCCTGGCGCTCACCAGCTGCGGCGAGACCATCTATCAACCGGTGGGTCTCCGGGAGATCAAAAGGGACCGGAACATCGTCCTCTTGAACGGCGAAACGATCAAGTTCCGGGGCGTTAACCGCCACGATTCCGACCCCTTCGTAGGCTATGCCGTGACCCCGGCTATGATGGAAAAAGACCTGCGCCTGATGAAGGAAGCAAACGTCAACGCCATCCGCACCAGCCACTATCCCAACTCCCCCCTCTTCACCGAGCTGTGCGACCGTTACGGCTTCTATGTGATCGGGGAAGCGGACAATGAGTGCCATGGCGTCGTCTGCTTAGTTGGCCCCGACAGCTACTACGAAAAATACCAGCTCCTTGCCCGGGATCCTGATTGGGCAGAAACAGTCCTGGACCGGGTGCAGCGTTCCGTGATCCGGGACAAGAACCACCCCTGCGTGGTGATCTGGTCCATGGGCAACGAAGCAGGCTACGGCATCTGCTTTGAAAACGCCCTCCACTGGACGAAAGAATACGATCCCACCCGTCTGACCCACTATGAACGTGCCAGCGAAGACGAAGCCCGGAAAAACCCCGATCTTGACTTCATCAGCCGAATGTACCCCGATACGAAGTACTGCAGAAACCTTCTGGACAACGAAAAAGAGAAGCCATTCATCCTCTGCGAATACATCCACGCCATGGGCAACGGCCCCGGAGACGCCGAGGACTACCAGCAGATCATCGAGAAGTACGACAACTTCGTCGGCGGCTTTGTCTGGGAATGGTGCGACCACGCCGTTTATATGGGCAAGACCAACGAGGGTAAGCCTAAATACTACTACGGCGGCGACTTCGGCGAGTTCCCCCAAGACGGAAACTTCTGCATGGACGGCCTGGTCTACCCCGACCGCACCCCCTCCCCCAGCCTGAAGGAGTTCAAAAACGTCATCCGTCCCCTGCGGATCACCGCCGGTGATCTCGAAAAAGGCGAGTTCCTCTTCCGGAACATTTTGGACTTCACCAATACGGCCGACCTCCTTACCGTAAAATATCAGGTGGTTCAGGATGGAACCGTAGTGTCCGAAGGGGAGATCTCTGACCCTGACGTGCTGAACATCCCGCCCCACACCGAAAGCATCGTTTCTCTGGGCACTTCACTCCCCGCAGACGGCACGGTCACGGTGGACTTCACGCTGGTTCAGAGCGTTGACCTTCCCCTGACGAAGAAAGGTCACATTCTTGGCGCCGATCAGGTGATCGTCTCCGAAAGCGCACAGAACGCCCGCCTGACCCGGATCCTCTCCTCCGACGCAAAGCAGGGCGACGTCCTCTATCGGGAGACTGACCGGGAAATCATCGTCACCGGCAGCCACTTCCGCTACGTCTGCAGCAAGGAAACCGGCCTTTTCACCTCCATGGTCTATGACAACCGCACCCTTCTGGAAAAGCCCATGGAATATAACATCTGGCGTGCTCCTACCGACAATGACCGCAACGTCAGATTCGAGTGGGAAGCAGCCGGCTACAACCGCATCCTCCCCCGGGCCTATACCGCCAGTGTAACCAAAACGGACGGCTCCGTGGTGATCCGGCTGACTGCTGCCCTGACTGCCCTCGTCACTCAGCCTATGGTGCGGATGAACGTCACCTGGACGATCTCCCCCGACGGCGCTCTGATGGCGGATATTGACGCCGTTTCCGCCGAGCATATGCCCTACCTGCCCCGGTTCGGTCTGCGGCTCTTCCTGCCGGAAGCCATGAAACGTGTGGAATATTTCGGCTACGGCCCGGAAGAAAGCTACATCGACAAGCACCGTGCCTCCCATCTGGGGCGGTTTGAAACCTGCACCGACTGCCTCCACGAGAACTACTTAAAGCCTCAGGAGAACGGCAGCCACTGGAACTGCCGCTATGTGAAAATCGGCTGCGGCTGCACCGAGCTTGCCGTTTACGGAAATCCCTTCTCCTTCAACGCTTCCCCCTACACGCAGGAGGAGCTGACAAACAAGAAGCACAACTTCGAGCTGCAGAAGAGCGGCCACACCGTCCTCTGCCTGGACGGGCAGATGAGCGGAATCGGCTCCAACAGCTGCGGCCCGGAGCTCCTTCCCCAGTACCGGGTGGGAGCAGAACCCATCACCCTTCACCTGACCCTGAAGCCTTTAACGAAATAACTCTCCCATAAAAATCCGCCTGCAGAGCACTTTTCCTGCAGGCGGATTTTCCTTTTCCGGAATGGTTCAGCACACAAAAAGAGGTGCGGAAAATCCGCACCTCTTTTGCACATTTTGAAAGGTCAGACACCGGAGTAAGCGGAAAAACCGCCGTCTACGGGGATGACTACGCCGGTAACAAAGCTGGCTGCGGCGTTGTTCAGAAGGAACATCAGCGCACCGACCAGCTCTTCCGGCTTGCCGAACCGCTCCATGGGGGTGGCGGCAAGGATCTTGCCGGTCCGGGGAGTAGGGGTTCCGTCCTCGTTGAAGAGGAGAGCCTGGTTCTGCTTGGTCACAAAGAAGCCGGGAGCAATGGCGTTGACCCGGATGCCCACCTTGGAGAAGTGGACGGCCAGCCACTGGGTGAAGTTGGAAATGGCGGCCTTTGCGCCGGAATAGGCGGGGATCTTGGTCAGGGGAGTGTAGGCGTTCATGGAGGAGATGTTCAGGATGTTGCAGCCCTCCCGGGTCAGCATATCCTGTGCAAACACCTGAGTGGGAATCAGGGTGCCTAAGAAGTTCAGGTTGAAGACAAAGCTCACGCCGTCTTTATCGAGGTTGAAGAAGTTGGCGATGTCCTTGTCGATGTCACCGGGAAAGTAATACTCGTTGGCGGTGGTGGCACGGGGATTGTTCCCGCCGGCGCCGTTGATGAGGATGTCGCAGGGGCCGAAGTCCGCCAGAACGGCCTTGTGGACCTCTTCCATGACTTCCTTGTCAAGGACGTTTGCCTTGTAGGCTTTTGCGGCATAGCCCTCGGCGGTGATCTCGTCGGCCACCTTCTGGGCAGCTTCCAGATTCAGGTCGAGGATGGCGGTCTTTGCGCCGCACTGAGCTAAGACTTTTGCGAACATGGAGCAAAGCACGCCGCCTGCACCGGTGACCACTGCAGTCTTGCCGGACAGATCCAGATCAAAGGGCAGATTCATAAAAATTCTTCCTTTCAGTTGTCGGTTTTTTCCAGAGCTTCCCAGATGCCATTCAGGTAAGCGGCGCCCAGAGCCCGGTCAAAGAGGCCGTAGCCGGGTTTCCCGGTCTCGCCCCAGATCATGCGGCCGTGGTCGGGACGGAGATAGCCGTCAAAGCCGTTCTTATGCAGGGCTTTCATGATGGCCACGATGTCCAGAGAGCCATTGGCGGATAAATGCCCGGTCTCCTCAAAGCTGCCGTCGGGAAGGATCTTCACATTCCGGACGTGCATAAAATGGATCCGGCCCATGGCAGAATACTTGTCCACCATGTGGGGGATGTCATTTTTCGCAGAGCAGCCCAGAGAGCCGGTGCAGAAGGTCAGGCCGTTGGCGGGGCTGTCCACCAGCTTTAAGAAGCGATCCAGATTCTCCTCACAGGTGATGATGCGGGGCAGGCCGAAGATGGGCCAGGGCGGGTCGTCGGGATGGATGGCCATGTTGATGCCGGCTTCCTCCGCAACGGGGATGACTGCCTCAAGGAAGTACTGCAGGTTCTTCCACAGATCCTCCTCGGTGATCTTGGCGTACTCGGCAAAAACGGCGGCAAGGCTTTCTTTCGTGTAGCTGGCGTCCCAGCCGGGAAGGCTCAGCTCGCCGGTCAGGGGATCCATCTTCTCCAGCTGATCTTTATAATAGACCAGGGAGGTGGAGCCGTCGGCAGCCATTTTGTCCAGCTGCGTCCGGGTCCAGTCAAAGACGGGCATGAAGTTATAGCAGATGCATCGGATGCCGGCTTCGCCCAGACGGCGGATGTTTTCCTGATAGTTTGCGATGTAACGGTCCCTTGTGGGCTTGCCCAGCTTGATGTCCTCATGGACGGGAACGCTTTCGATGACCTCAAAGTGCAGCCCGGCGTCCTCGGTGTCCTTTTTCAGAGCGGCAATGCTCTCCCGGCTCCAAAGCTCTCCGGGGGGGACGTCATAGACGGCGGTGACGATGCTGTGCATATTCGGGATCTGGCTGATATAACGGAGGGAAATGGGATCATCCGGTCCGTACCAGCGGAATGACAGTTTCATACGCGGAACCTCCTTTATACTTTGATTATACTCGATTAAAAAGCAAGATAAAAGACAGATATTGCTTGACATATTGTGATTCTTGCTATATTATCAAAGTAGTCCTTTTGAAGAGAGGAGTCTTTCCGTGAAAAGTCCCGTCCGCCCGTTCAGCACCCGGCAGAAGATGCTGGATTCGGATTTTGAGATCTACCGTTACCGGGATTCCTATTTGAGCGAGGTGGAGCTGCACCACCACGATTTCTACGAAGTGTACTTTTTCCTTTCGGGCAGCGTCACCTACATCATCGAAAGCCGGAAATATCAGATGAAGCCCGGGGACGTGCTGCTCATCTCCCCGCTGGAGCTGCACCAGCCGGTGATCCAGCCGGGCAAGGAACCTTACGAACGGGTGGTGCTCTGGGTCAACCGGAACTTTTTAAAGGAGCTGTCCAGCGAAGCCACGGATCTAACCGCCTGCTTTGATCTGGAGTCGCCCCGCCATGCCAATCTGCTGCGCCTGGACGCCGTGACCGCCCGGCGGCTGCAGGATATGGCAGACGTGCTCATCAATGAGCGTGCCGCCCGGAACTTCGGCTGGGACCTGAACAGCCAGGCGCTGTTGGTCCGGATCTTCGTGGAGCTGAACCGGCAGCTCATGGAAGCACCGGCAGGCTTTGAGGTGCCAGAGGAGTCCGGCGGAATCATCTCCGAAGTGCTTCGATACATCAACGAGAATTTCAACAACGAGATCTCCCTTGATTCCCTTTCGGATCACTTTTTCATCAGCAAGTATCACCTTTCCCGGGAGTTCAAGCGGTCGGTGGGTACCTCCGTCTACCGCTACATCATCCAGAAGCGGCTCATCATGGCCAAGCAGAAAATGCTGGCGGGAATGAGCCCCACCGATGTCTACTGCAACTGCGGCTTCGGAGATTATGCAAACTTCTACCGTGCCTTCCGGTCGGAATACGGGATCTCCCCGAAAGAATTCTGCGAGGAATCCCTGCGACGATAAAAAGAAAACAGGTCTTCGGCTCAAGAACCGAAGATCTGTTTTTTCTCTCGCTGGGCGAATTATACCAACCTGCAAAGTCAAGTATGCCTAAGCTAACATAAACTGACAAAAAATGCAAAAGAACTCGATTTCATAGGAAAAATCCCTTGACAATCCGCGTTAGCAGTGGTAAACTTGGCTTGCGGTTAAAGAGCCTTAACCTGGATGTTTCCGCTAATAAGTTAGCTTGGGCTAACGTCTTTGGCCGGGCTCTTTTCAAAAAAGGAGGTCTTTCATGGAACATCCGGAAAAAGCCCTGTCGGCAGCGGCCATCAAGTATCTTCTGACCATTGCGGAACTTTGCGGAAAAAGACCGGGAGCAAGATGCGTGGACATCGCCGGCCGCATGGGCGTATCAAAGCCCGGCGCCCATTCCATGATCCGGAACCTCTGCGAAGCCGGACTGGCAGAAAAGGAACGATACGGCACCGTTTTCCTCACCGATGCCGGAAGAGAAGCGGCGGAGCTGTACGCTTCCTGCTATCGTCCGTTGTGCAGCCGGATGCAGGAAGCGCTGGGGCTGGAGGAAGAGACCTGCCGGAACGTGGCCTGCGCCGTCCTTGCGGAGGAGCAGGAACGGCTCCCAGAGCTTGCCTTGCGCCTGAAATAAGAAAAAAGAGGCGAAAACATGGAAAAACTGCGGTTTTATCGGCAGACAGGGATGTTGGATCCGACTCTGAATGCCATGAGCCGGAAAGGCTTCACCGTAAAGCGGACGGCCTTCGGCTTTTACCTGTTTTCTTCCTGCCCTCCGGGAGAATATACCTACCAAACGGTCTGGACCTTCGGAATGAAACGGGAGGAACGCCGGCAGATGATCGATCGCCTGAGCCGATCCGGCATCGTCCCGGTATCGCAAAGGCTTTTCTGGATCTGCTTTCGGGGAAAGGGATTTTTTAACCCCTATCAAAATCGGATGCAGAAAGCGGAGGCTCTGGGGTGGCAGCGATCCATACTCCTTTCGAGGAGCCTCTTTTTTGCGCTGACAGCGGCCGGCACCTTAAATCTGGGGCTTCAGGGCAGCGGCTGGTGGCTTTTGGGAACGGTAGCGGCCGGAGTGTTGTGTATTTGGGATCTTTTTTCTTCGGAAAACTGCCGGAATCGTGCGAAGGAGCTGGACGAATCGAGCTTTTTGTATTAAAATAAAAACAGGAATGAAGTGCTCAGAATGATCGAAACAGTTATAAAGATCGACGGGATGATGTGCGGGATGTGCGAATCCCACATCAACGATACCATCCGTAAATCCTTTGCGGTAAAGAAGGTCACCTCTTCCCACATCAAGGGGGAAACGGTGATCGTAAGCGAAGCGCCGCTGAACGAAGCAGCCCTGCGGACCGCCATAGCAGAAACCGGATACGAAGTGACCGACGTGTCCTCAAAGCCGTATAAAAAGAAAGGGCTGTTCTCATTTCTGAAAAAGTAAATCATGCACTTTGACTCGCCGCTCCGGCGGCTTTTCAAAGACCGTTTGGTTAGCTTTGGCTAACTAAAAACGCAATCAAGGAGGAACCGTTTTGAAAAAGCAATCCAATCTGTCCCGCCTGCTGGATTATGCGGGGACATACCGAATCCTAAGCTATCTTTCATGGGTGCTTGCCGCCGCCGGCGCACTGTTGGCGCTGGTGCCGTTTTGGTACATCTGGCGCATCCTGCGGGAGGTCATCGAGGTTGCGCCGAACTATGAAAACGCCGTCCATGTGACGCACTACGGCTGGATGGCGGTGGCGTTTGCCTTTGCCGCCGTGCTTACCTACATCGCGGGGCTGATATGTTCGCACCTTGCGGCGTTCCGCATCGCCACCAATCTGCGCCTTGCCATGACGAAGCATATTGCCACGCTTCCGCTTGGGGAAATCGAACAGTTCGGCAGCGGCAAGCTGCGCCGCACGATTTCGGAAACGACCGGCGCAACGGAAACCTATCTTGCCCACCAGCTCCCCGACAAGGCAAGGGCTGTGGCGACCATTGCGGGGCTTCTGACGCTTCTTCTGGCATTCGACTGGCGGCTGGGGCTTTTAAGCCTTGTGCCGGTGGCGCTTGCCTTTGCCGTGATGACAAGCATGACCGGCAAGGGGATGCAGGAGAAGATGACACAGTATCAGAACGCGCTTGCGGATATGTCGGGGGAGGCGGTGGAGTATGTGCGGGGGATTCCCGTCGTCAAGACCTTCGGTCAGACGGTGTTTTCCTTCAAAAAGTTCAAGGGCGCCATCGACAACTACGAGCGTTGGGTCATCGCATATACCTGCCAGATGCGCTGGCCGATGACCTTCTATACGCTGGCGGTCAACAGCGTGTTTGTGTTTCTGATTGCAGGCGGCTTTCTGTTCTTCCGCGGCGGTGCGGACGGCGGCGTGCTGCTGAACCTGCTCTTTTACATCATCGTCACGCCGGTCATCTCGCTGACGCTCACCAAGCTGATGTTCATGAGCGAAAACGGCATGATCGTGCAGGATGCCATCACCCGCATTGACCGTGTTCTGCAAAGCCCCTCGCTTTCTCAGCCGAGCACACCGAAGCATCCGAAGGACAGCTCCGTGACGCTGGATCAGGTAACCTTCAGCTATGACGGCACAAAAAATGCAGTGGAGAATATTTCCCTTTCCATCGGCGCGGGACAGACGGTGGCGTTTGTCGGACCCTCCGGCGGCGGAAAATCCACGCTGGCGGCGCTCATTGCCCGCTTCTTTGATCCGCAGAGCGGCAGTATTTCCGTCGGCGGTGTCAATGTGAAGAACATTGAAAAAAACGAGCTGATGAACACGGTTTCCTTCGTGTTTCAGAACAGCCATCTGATCAAAGGCACCATTCTGGACAATGTGCGTATGGGCAAGCCGGACGCCGCGGATGAGGAGGTGCTGGCGGCACTCCGTGCGGCGCAGTGTACGGACATCATCGAAAAATTCCCGGACGGTGTGCATACGGTCATCGGCTCGCAGGGCATCTACCTCTCCGGCGGCGAAGCACAGCGGCTTGCCATTGCCCGCGCCATGCTCAAAAACGCGCCGGTGCTGATTCTTGATGAAGCGACCGCCTTTGCCGATCCCGACAACGAAACGAAGGTGCAGGCTGCCTTCAATGCGCTGGCAAAGGGACGTACCGTCATCATGATCGCCCATCGGCTGTCCACGATTGTGAATGCCGACCGCATTTTTGTGCTGAATGAGGGACATCTTTCGGAAAGCGGCAGCTTTGCGGAGCTGTCCGGGCAGAAAGACAGTCTGTTCGGGACGATGTGGCAGGACTATCAGCAGTCCGTCCGGTGGAAAGTGGAAAAGGAGGTCTGAGCGATGATTAAATATTTACAGAGACGCTATGCGCTTTCCCGAAAGGGAGCCATTGACAACATCAAAGGAATTTTGTGCTGTGCCCTGCAAAATATCTCCTTCATGCTGCCGGTGGGGCTTTTGTACCGGCTGGTGAGCGATATGATGAGTGGCACGCTGACGACAGGGAGAATTCCGTTTTATGTGATCGGCTGTGTCGCGGCGGCACTGTTCATTGTTGTCTGCACACGGCTGGAATACGACAACACCTTTCTTGTCACCTATGTCGAGTCGGGTGTGCGCCGGGTGGGGCTTGCCGAGAAGCTGAGAAAGATTCCGCTGTCCTTTTTCGGAAAGAAAGACCTTGCCGACCTGACCTCCTCCATCATGAACGACTGCGCCGTGCTGGAGCAGAGCCAATCCCATTTTGTCGCGCCGCTGTACGGTGCAATCCTCTCCACTACGGTCATCGCCGTGTCGATGCTGTTTTTCAACTGGCGCATGGCGCTTGCCGCCGTCTGGCCGCTGCCGGTGGCGTTTGCCATCGTATTGCTTGCTTCCGACGTGCAGAAAAAGCTCTCCCGCAAAGCAACGGCGGCGAAGGTCGCCTGCGAGGACGGCATTCAGGAGTGCATGGAAGCGATGCCCGATCTGCGCGCCAACAATGCCGAGGAGAGATACCTTTCGGGGCTGGAAAAGAAAATCCGTGCCGTAGAGAGCCGCCTCGTCCGGAGCGAGCTGGGAACGGCTGTCTTTGTGGTTTCCGCGGGACTTGTCCTGCGGCTGGGTATTGCCACCACCGCCCTTGCGGGCGCGGCTCTGCTGGTAAAGGGTGAGCTGGATGTCCTGACCTTCTTTATGTTCCTTTTGGTGGTATCCCGCCTGTATGACCCGCTGGAGGGTACTCTGCAGAATCTTGCCGCCATCATCGGCACCAACAGCAACATCGAGCGCATGAATGAGATTCTGGACTGCCACGTGCAGACCGGAAGCGAACAGCTTACCAATCGGAACTGTGACATTGTGTTCGACCATGTGGGTTTTTCTTATCAGAGCGGCGAAACGGTGCTTCGGGATGTGTCCTTTACGGCAAAGCAGGGAGAGGTCACGGCGCTGGTCGGACCCTCCGGCGGAGGTAAAACTACCGTTTCCCGCCTGGCGGCGCGGTTCTGGGACATTGACCGGGGCAGGATCACCGTTGGCGGCATGGATATCTCCGGAATCGATCCGGAAAAGCTGATGAGCCTCTATTCCATCGTGTTTCAGGATGTCACGCTGTTTGACAATACGATTTTAGAGAATATCCGCATCGGCCGCAAGGACGCGACGGACGAAGAGGTAATCGCGGCGGCAAAGCTCGCCAATGTGGACAGGTTTGCCGAAAAGCTTCCCGACGGCTGGAACGCCAACATCGGTGAGAACGGCTGCGAGCTTTCCGGCGGCGAGCGTCAGCGCATTTCCATCGCCCGTGCTTTTCTGAAGGACGCGCCCATCATTCTGTTGGACGAAGCCACCGCCAGCCTGGATGTGGAGAACGAAACAGCCATTCAGGAGGCGCTCTCCCGCCTCATCAAAAACAAGACCGTCCTCATCATCGCCCACCGGATGCGTACCGTTTCGGGCGCAGACAGGATCGTGGTGCTGAGTGACGGCGCGGTAGCCGAGCAGGGCTCTCCCGCAGAGCTGCTGCAAGCGGGCGGCATCTTCGCTCATATGATCCGTATTCAGACCGAGAGCCGAAGCTGGACGCTCGCAAAGGCATAATCCTCTTTTTACGCCGTACAATAAAGAGAAAGATACCGGAAAGCCTCGAGGTGTACAATGTGAGCTTCCGGTATCTTTTTCTGTATTCGGATCGGAGACTTTTGCATCGTCCCCATCTCCGTCAGCCGAAGGTGCGGGCACGATTATGCGGTTTTCCGGGGTGAGAATCGCCGTTTTTTTCTTTGCTGTGGGCGATTCCCAAAAGCAGAAAGGATTATGCCTCCTTGCCCGTTTTTTGAAAATGCCGCCGTTCGGGAACAAAAAAGCACCTGCTTTCAGTCACGAAAACAGATGCTTGGAGCGGTGTTCGGCTTTGGAAGCGGAGCGTTACCATTTCCCCTTTTTAATCCTTCCGCCAATCAGGATAACAGAAAACACAGCGACCACAATCACAGCGGAAATCCATATGGGCGAAAGCACCCATATCCAACTCCACTTGATAACTCCCAACAGCTTCAGCACAATAAAGATAATCGTCAGAACGGATACGATGCCAAGCCCGCCTTGTTTTGCTTTATTATCCATATTGTTTCTTAAAAACCTCCTTCATAATTTTTGTAAGCTTCGGTGGCGTGCCGTAGAGAAGCACGCCTACACGGTAGATTTTAGCCGACAGAATACCGATGCCGACGGTAGAGCCGATTAAGATTATAATAGAAATAAAAATTTCATACCAGGCAACCGTACTCATACAAATTCTTGTAAACATAGCCATAGGCGAAGTGAACGGAATATACGAGAATACCTTCATCAACACGGTGTTTACGTTGCCGCCGATCATCGAGAACAGAACAACCATAAAGGCAATAATGAAAAGGAAGGTGACAGGCAACACCATTGTGCTTATATCTTCAAGTTTTGACGCGGTTGAACCGATTGCGCCGTAAAGGAAAGCGTAAATCAGAAAGCCGAGAACAAAGAACACGAGCATATAAATAAACAGGCTTACGGGCATATCGAATATCGAAGCGATTACCGGATTCTGCAGCTGCGCTTTGTTGATATTATAAAACAGCAATGCCGACCCGAACACAAGCACAAGCTGAGTAAAGCCTACGATACAGGACGCAAAAACCTTTCCGAACATCATACTCGTCGGCTTTGCGCTTGTAATCAAAACTTCCATTGCGCGTGAGCTCTTTTCGCTTGCCACATTGGTCGCAACCAGCTGTCCGTAAAGCATAATCACCATATATAATGCAAATATCATTATGTAGGTATAGAAATAATTTTTTATCTGGTCAACACCGAGTGTCATCGTGTCGCTTTCGATAACCACCGACATAATATCCTTCGCCTGTTGGGGGGACAGTCCGTTTTGTATCATGGCATTCACTCTGTAAACCTCTTGCAATACCGTGTTCGCAACAGCCTGATTGGAATCCCTCATATTGAGATTGTTTACATAATACGTGTAAGACGACGGACTGTTCAGAACAAAAGCGCACTCGACGCTGCCGCTTGTAATCTGCGATTTTATATCGTCAAGCGTTCCGTCCGCGACCTTTACGTTATACCCCGTAAAGGCTTGCGTAAAATATTCCTTTACGGTTTCAGAAAGGGCTTCGTCTTCGGCGTACACAAGCATTATGGGAAGATCCTTTTGCGGTGTTGTCCCGGACTTGAAAGCCGATATAATATTCGGAATAAACATGGCAACAGCGATTGCGACTACAAGAAAGATCGTGACGCCTGTAAAAACTTTGTTTTTAAGATAGCCTTTAAGCTCGAATTTGAGTATTTTTCCAAACTGTTTCATTGCTCTGCCTCCTTACACATGCGCGCCTGCGTACTCTACGAATATATCGTTAAGGGAGGGCTCAAACACTTTCACCTCGTCAATATCATAGTTTTCGACAAGGCGTTTCATCATAGACTGCTTTTCAGCGGGGCTTGTAAGCTGAATAAGCAACGTGCCGTCCTCGCGTTCGGCGCAAGACTCGCCCAAATCGGACTTTATCCGTTCGGGCTTTGTTGTGCTTACCACTAATTTATCGCGCACGTAATTCCTCTTGATTTCAATCAAATCTCCGCTGATTGCAACCCTGCCCGCGCTGAGAATTGCGATACTGTCGCAAAATTCCTCTATGTACGCCATCTGGTGGCTTGAAAACAAAACGATTTTCCCTTGCGAAATCTGTTCCTTTACCACATCCTTCAGGAGCATGGCATTTACGGGATCAAGCCCCGAAAAAGGCTCATCAAGAATGACAATGTGCGGATCGTGCGCAAGTGCCGTTATCAACTGAATTTTCTGCTGGTTTCCTTTTGAAAGGGTATCGAGCCGTTTGTTGCGGTACTCGGTCATACCGAGCCTGTCCAGCCAGTAATCCACCGCCTTGACCGCTTCTTTTGCGCTCATACCCTTCAGCTCCGCAAAATATGCAAGCTGGTCAATACGATGAAAATATGGTGATTACGAAAGAGATGATTAAATCCGGAATAAAGGCGAAACTGGTCGTTTTTGCGGAGGACCCCAATGCCGATCACGGCACCGTTTGCAGAATAGGAAACAGTTGGTTTTATTTCGGAGGCACCGAGGGGGAAAGGTATTCTCCTGAAGAATATATAAAGAATGTTCCGGTGGAAGATGTTGTTGACGAGATTTTCGATGTTCTTGAATCTTTCCGTAAAGAAGGCAAGGAGGATATTGATTTTCGAGACGAGTATGATTACTACTGGCACATTCTGACCTATAGAAACGATATGTAAAAGCGGATGTAGTCTATGAATTAAAAGGAGTTGATTTGAATGCAGAGAAATGAGCAGCAAGAAAAATTTATACAAGGGATTAAAACCATTAGAGACTATTGGCTGTCTTTACCGGATAAGACAGCGGAAGAAATCGTTGACGGTGTTCTTTTTTCTACCTTCGTCATGTTCGACGGGGATAGCTCCGCAAACGATTTTCACGCATTGGCGATCATCGACAGGGAAACAAATGAGCGAATCGATTGCGGTCATTTGCACGAGTTATATTTCAAGGCGTCCGTAGCAGACAATGTGAAGTATTTCTCGGATGTCCTGAGCACTCGAACCATGCTCATAGGGATCGTTTACAATTGGAAGGGATTGAAGGAAGAAAACTATCTCTACACCCTTGACGAAATGGCAAAATACGATTTTGAGCTTTTAAGGGATTGCCTGAATAATCCGGATGGTTTCAATGACAGTTCAAAAGCGAAATCTGCGGACAAGACCTGGATGGGACGGCTGCTTAAAACAGAGGAAGAAGTAAGTGATTTTCTCAAAGGCGGTTGGAACGATGATACCGAACTGCTGAAATGGGAAAATCCGGATACCGATTATAGTGACTGGTATTGGGAAAATGTCCGGGACAATGACCTTTACGGTGAAAAGTCCGGGACAATGAAGCAAGCCTTGAAAAAGTTTGGGCTTGCAACATCGGATAATCATTCGGAAAGCGGAGGTAAAACGCAATGTCAAGTTCTATGATATGCATGGCAACCTGATAATCGGGTAGTAAAGAAAATGGACCGGCTCGGAAATTTT
>OLGA01000361.1_pt1 | contig 40923 bp, 36 predicted proteins | sample 1604881 | NCBI WGS metagenome assembly OLGA01 (sample SAMEA3888896, study PRJEB22519) | human gut metagenome | biome: human gut; feature: human-associated habitat; material: faeces | place: Denmark | collected 2009 | reverse complement strand
CGCGTGAGAAAAAAAGGAGGGTGTGCCGTAAAAGCCAATTACGACACACCCCCTTGTAGGGGAAGCAAGCGTGGCTTGCTTCCCCTACAATTAAGTCGCGATGTGTTCGGAGATGTCACGAGAGAGTAGCGTGTATCACCGTGAGCGATGGTGGTTAGTCCTCGAGGTAGTAGACGACGGTGGAGACCACGCGGACGTTCTTCATATAGGGCTTGCCTGAATCGAGGTCGTCGATAGAGAACTGACCTTGGTTGGCGGTCTTGATTTTGCCGAGTGTAGACTCGCTATCCTTGGCAAATTGGGCGGCAGCTTCGCGAGCGTTCTTGGTGGCCTCGGCTATCATCTCGGGCTTGATTTTGTTGAGGCCGTTGAAAGTGTAGTTGACATACGTGCCCGAGAATGGAATGCCGCGTGCCAGCAGTACGCCCTGCTTGTCGACCATGGCGTAGACTTCGTCTACCTTGGAGGTGTTGACATTGACCGTACCCGTAAGTGCATAGCGGTAGTTGCGGTTGGTTTCGCCGTAGCGTTCGGCCTGAGGCTCGTATACCGAGGGAGTTCCGTAGGTGATGTCAGCATCATCGATACCACATTCTCTGACAAAGGATTTTACTTTGGCGTTTTTGCTTTTGAGTTGGGCATACAGTTCCTGAAGATCATCGCCGGTGATGGTGTAGCTCACGCTCCAAGATGCGTTGTCGGCCTTGACTGTCCGTTCGGCCAGGCCACGCACGCTTACTTCGCGATCACGAAACGCAAAGTTGTCGATGCCGGCTTTGAGCGCAAAGCCGCTGATAACGATACCGGCGGCGATAAGCAGCGCCGGGATTGTCGAGGAAAATTTCTTGCAGTCCATAACAGAAAAATTAGAGTTTGGCGTTAAGTATTTTTTGGATGTTCAGAAATCAGTTGAGCACCTTATATCCGGCATCGCGAAGGCCTTGGCGCACCTGCTCGATATGCTCGATGTTGCGCGTCTCCATGTCGATGCGCAGTGTGCAGCCATTGATTTCGACCGATGCATCGAGGCGTTCGTGCGTGACGGATATGATGTTACCGCCGAGTTGGGCAATGATGCCGCACACGCCCGAAAGTTGGCCGGGTTTGTCGGCAAGGTTGATGATGGCGGTGTAGAAACGACCGCTCTTGACCAGGCCGCGAGTGATGACGCGGTTGAGCATATTGACGTCAATATTGCCGCCCGATACGAGGCAGCAAACTTTCTTTCCTTGAATGGGCAGCTTGTCAAACATCACGGCGGCAACGCTGACGGCTCCGGCGCCCTCGCTGACCAGTTTTTGCTTTTCGATAAGGGCGAGTATGGCCGCAGCCACTTCGTCATCACTGACGGTTACGACCTCATCCACATATTTCTGACAGAAGGCGAAAGTGTTGACGCCCGGCTCTTTGACGCAGATGCCGTCGGCAATGGTGGCCACGCCGGACAGGTGTACGGAATGTCCTTCTTGCAGCGATCGGTACATCGATGGGGCGCCTTCGGCCTGTACACCGTAGACTTTGATGCCCGGGCGCAGGGTCTTGATGGCAAAAGCCACGCCCGAGATCAGGCCACCGCCGCCTATGGGCACTACCACAGCTTCGACATCCGGGAGGTCTTCGAGTATTTCGAGACCGATAGTACCCTGTCCTGCAATCACCAGCGGGTCGTCAAAGGGGTGTACAAAGGTGTAGCCGTATTGTTCTTTAAGTTCGAGAGCCTTGGCATAGGCGTCATCGTAGACACCCGGCACGAGGCACACTTCCGCTCCATATCCCTTGGTGGCCTCCACCTTGGATATGGGAGCGCCGGCAGGCAAGCATATCAGCGATTTAATGCCGTTGTGCGTTGCGCCCAGAGCAACACCTTGCGCATGGTTGCCGGCCGAGCAGGCAATGACGCCACGCGCCTTTTCCTCATCGCTGAGTTGCGAAATCTTGTAATAGGCACCGCGCAGCTTGAACGACCCTGTCATCTGCAGACATTCGGGCTTGAGCCACAGATCGACACCGGGCTTGAAGTTGGGTGCATGTACCGGCACCGTATGGCGTGCCACTCCGTTGAGCACGCGTGCGGCATTGAATATTTCGTTGATTTGCAGCGGTTCGGCTGCATGTTTTGTAGTATTTGCGGACATATTTGCTGCCTTAGATGTTCATATGATGAGGAAAGGTGTTGTATATCGCTACAAAAATAATCATTTTTTCTCGGTCTTTATTCGTGTCGTCTGTGTTTTTTTGATAATTTTGCATCCGATAGCCGGGGCACACGCTTCGGCAGTATAAATATACACTCAACACTATGTACAAAATCGTAAGCAAAGAGTATTTCAGCCCCAAAGTCGTGAAGTTGGTGGTCCAGTCTCCGGAGATAGCGCGAGCGCGCCGTCCGGGGCACTTCGTCATCGTACGCTGCGGCGACAAGGGCGAGCGCATACCCCTGACCATAGCCGACGCGGACGTCTTGGCAGGCACCATCACGCTGGTGGTGCAGGATGTCGGCTTCAGCACCCATGCCATCTGTGGCCTTGAAGTCGGCGACAGCTTCACCGATGTGGTGGGACCGCTTGGCAAGGCAACGCATATCGAGAATTTCGGCACCGTGGTATGCTGCGGCGGCGGTGTGGGCGTGGCTCCCCTGCTGCCCATCATCAAGGCTATGAAGGAAGCGGGCAACCGCGTCATCTCGGTATTGGCAGCTCGCACTCGCGACCTTATCATCCTCGAAGAACAAGTGGCACAACATTCGGATGAGACCATCATCATGACCGATGACGGCAGCTACGGCACCAAAGGTCTGGTCACCGCCGGCGTACAGTCGGTGCTTGACCGCGAACACGTAAATCAGGTGGTCACCATAGGCCCGGCCATAATGATGAAATTTGTCTCAAAACTTACGGCACAATACAATGTACCCACAATATGTTCGCTCAACACCATCATGGTGGATGGTACGGGCATGTGCGGCGCCTGCCGCGTCACCGTGGGCGGCAAGACGCGATTTGTGTGCGTCGACGGCCCCGAATTCGATGCGCATCAGGTAGACTTTGACGAGATGCTGATGCGCCTGCACGCCTACGACTGATACGCCCGCCCCCAAATGTCTCACTGAAATACCCGAAACATACTGTCATGTCAGACAACAAAGAAAGTATACAGCAGCTGACCGATCGCGACGCCGCCTGGCGCGCCGAGCTGCGCAAAGCAATAGCCACTCCACAGCGCACTGCCATCCCCCGTGCACGCATGACCGAACTCGACCCGGCCTACCGCATCACCAATAGCGAGGAGGTGGCTCAAGGTCTTACCGCCGAGCAGGCTCTTGTGGAAGCCTCGCGCTGCCTCGACTGTCCCAACCCTACATGTGTCACCGGCTGTCCGGTCAACATCAATATACCCTCCTTTATCAAGAACATCCAACGCGGGCACTTCGATGATGCCGCCCGCGTGCTGCGCGACACCTCGGCACTTCCCGCCGTCTGCGGCCGTGTATGCCCGCAAGAGCGTCAATGCGAATCGCGATGCATCTACCACAAGATGAAGAAGGAACCCATAGCTATCGGGTGGCTCGAACGCTTCGCTTCCGATGCCGCACGCCGCAATGACAAGAGTGAACACAAAACTACAAAACCGGCTACCGATGCGCCGCGTATAGCCGTGGCCGGCTCGGGACCCTCGGGACTATCTTTCGCCGGCGCTATGGCCGCTCTGGGATACCGCGTTACAGTCTTTGAGGCGCTACACGAAATAGGCGGCGTACTCAAATACGGCATCCCCGAATTCCGCCTTCCCAACGAAATCGTCGACTACGAAATAGACAACCTCCGGGCCGCCGGAGTCGAATTCCACAAAAACACCGTCATAGGCAAAACCCTAAGCTACGACGACCTCAAGGCTCAAGGCTTCGTCGGACTCTTTGTGGCCAGCGGCGCCGGATTGCCTCGCTTCATGGGCATACCCGGCGAGAACCTCATCGGCATCATGTCCTCCAACGAATACCTCACGCGCATCAATCTCATGGGAGCCGGTCGTCTCGGATATGCCACCCCTGTACGACACGGACACACCGTAGCAGTCATCGGCGGCGGCAATACGGCCATGGACTCGGTGCGCACAGCCCTGCGCATGGGCGCCAAACGCGCTGTTATTGTCTACCGCCGAGGTCTCGAAGAAATGCCCGCACGCGCCGAGGAAATACACCATGCCCGACAGGAAGGTGTCGAATTCATGACCCTGCACAATCCCGTGGAATATCGCGGCGATGAGCACGGCCAAGTCACCTCTATGGTACTGCAGCCTATGCGACTCGGCCTGCCCGATGCCGGCGGACGCCGCAGCCCCGAGCCGGACACAGACAAGCCACTCGTCGAAATGTCCGTGGACGAGGTCATTGTAAGCGTCGGCGTTTCGCCCAACCCTCTGATTCCGCACAGCATACCGGCATTGGACACCACACGCCGCGGAACCATAGCTGTAGGCGCCAACAGCGGCGAAGACGGCAACGACGGACTTCAGTCATCGATACCTACCATCTTTGCCGGCGGCGACATCGTGCGCGGCGGCGCAACGGTTATCCTCGCCATGGGCGACGGACGACGCGCAGCGGCACAAATGCACGCGTATCTGACTGCAGACAAGGCATAATATCCTGATTAATAGACACACAAAAGCGGTGACGTTTGAAAGAGCGCCACCGCTTTTATGTTAATTTATGTTATTTTTAAGTACTATGTATTGCAAGGTATTATACAAATGCCTAATTTTGCATCGTCATAATATATTTAAACACTCCACACTCATGGCAACAAGCACAGACAACATGAAGGCGCAGATGCGCAAAGGCATGCTGGAATATAGCATACTCCTGTTGCTGCAAGGTGGCGACGCATACGCCGGCGAGATAATCCAAGGTCTCAAAGACGCGCACCTCATAGTGGTCGAAGGTACCTTGTATCCACTGCTGACGCGTCTGAAAAACGATGACATCCTCACCTACCGCTGGGAAGAATCACCTTCGGGGCCACCACGCAAATATTACACCCTCACCGACCGGGGACGCGATATATTGGCAGCACTCACTACCGCATGGTCGGAAATAGCAACATCCATCGAAATCCTTAGAAGCAAAAACATATGAAAAAGTCATTCTCAGTAAACATAGACGGTCGTATCTTCAATATAGATGAGGACGCATACGACCTGCTTCAATCCTACCTCAAGCAACTGGGCACAGCCTTTGGTAATGGGGACGACTCGGACGAAATAGTCAGCGATATCGAAGCTCGCGTGTCCGAACATTTGGCCGAAATGTGTCCCACATCAGTGGTCAGCATCCGCGACATCAACTCCGTCATCGACATCATCGGCCGCCCCGAGCAAATAGGCGCTGAGGCTGCCGCGACATCTGACACAGAGGATGCGGAGAACACTCCGCCATCTACACCTCCACCCTTCTCTTCTCAGGCACAGGCACGCGAAAGCCGCAAGCTGTTCCGCGATGTCGAAGACTGCGTATTCGGCGGCGTGCTTTCCGGACTTGCCAAATACAACGGATGGAGTGCCACCACAGTACGCCTATGCGCCGTCATAATTGCGCTGCTCACCACCGTATGGCCATGCGTACTGGCGTATATCATTGCCTGGATAATAATACCACCGGCTCAGACAGCCGAACAAAAGTTGCGTATGGTCGGGATGCCGGTCACCGCCGCCACCATCGGTCAAACCGTGCGTGATACGGCCAACCGCGCCGCCAAGGGTATCAACAATTCTTTCTTCTCGATACTCGGGCGCGCCATCGCAGCATTTGCCGGATTTATTGCCGGAAGCATCGGTATCGGATGCGCCATTGCTGCCGTATGCGCTCTGTTTCTTATGATTATGGGTGTCTTCACCTCGCCCGAATGGGTGTTGTCTAATTTTGACATCAACTTCGAGGGAAAAGCTATAGGCAACGAATACATCGCCGGTATGGCTATCCTTTCGGTTCTACTTGCCATCATCATTCCCTGCTTTCTGGTCGTTTGGGGTGCCTGCGTGGCACTATTCAAAGTCAAAGGCCCTTCGCGTACCTCCATCATCACGCTGTGCATCGTCGAATTTATCCTAATTGTCGCCGCCATCCTGATGTTCAATTACCTTGATGCAGTACACACCGCGCATTGCATCGAATACAATCGTGGCATTATGGAGACCGTTACCGTCACCGATTCTATTCCGACAGACACCGCTACCGTAGCCACCGCAGCACAGACGGCCACAGACGCCACGACACACACATCAGCGCACGCCGCAGCCACCTCCGCACACGCAGCCACCTCGTCCGCCGCTGTCGGTACCGTTCTGAGCTGCGTGGCCATCACCACAGCACTTTTCTTCGCAATCTGACAATATTATCGACCTTATACACACAATATTACGACATCCAACGAGGAGGACGCCCACCGACGTCCTCCTCTGTTTTTGCGCCCGGTATACCCGTTTTTCTGCCTCATACTCACAATTCGCCGAACAAATTGCTCACATTTCACTGAACAAAACATTTACAATTCGCTGAACAAATCACTCACAATTCACTGAAAATTCCCGGAAAAATTTGATTTACAAGATAAAAAAGCATAACTTTGCACACATAAAACAGAAATGATATGACGAAGTATAAGCCGCGTATAGCAGACAAGATTTTGGAGCGCAAAGTCCGAGGGAAAGGAGCTGTGCTCATCGAAGGACCAAAATGGTGTGGCAAAACGACCACAGCCAAGCAGTTGGCTAAAAGTGTCCTCGATTTGGGCAATTCGGCCGTATTGTCGCAAAGCGCACAAATGATTGAATTGGAGCCTAAAGAATTGCTCGAAGGCAAAACGCCAAGGCTTATAGACGAATGGCAAGCCCTGCCCCCGATATGGGACTGCATTCGCAACGAGGTAGACCTTCGTAACGAACCGTCACAATTCATCCTGACAGGTTCGTCCGTATTGCCCGAAGCATACGAAACGGTTCACAGCGGCACGGGGCGCTTTTCGCACCTCAAAATGCGTCCTATGAGCTTGTACGAATCCGGTGAATCCAATGGTTCCATAAGCCTTAAAAGCCTTTTCGAAAAAAGCAATTTTGACGTCAAGCAAAACGGCCTCGGATTGGACGATATTGCATATCTAACCTGTCGCGGGGGCTGGCCCTGGGCTACAATCATATCTTCTGATGTATCTCTCGATCAAGCGATTGACTACTACGATTCAGTGGTAAATTACGATATTAAACGAGTGGATAATGTAAGACGCAACACCGAGCGTGCGCACTTGCTACTGCGCTCATACGCCCGTAATATTTCGCAGCAAGTGCCGATAACAACTATCCGAAAGGATATGATTGCAAATGACACCGGCACCTTGGACGAAAACACCATTATGGACTATGTCAAGGCATTAAAAAAGCTATATGTCATCGAAGATCTCGAAGCATGGAATCCCAACATCAGGAGCAAAGCTGCAATCCGCACGAGTGACACCCGACATTTTGTAGACCCAAGCATCGGCACTGCGGCACTCGGTCTTGGGCCTAATGACTTAATCAATGATTTACAAACCTTCGGGCTGTTTTTTGAGGACCTTGTAGTACGCGACATGCGCATTTATGCGGAGGCTTTGGACGGCAAGTTGTACCATTATAGGGATAGTAGCGGCTTAGAATGTGACGCTGTGATACATCTTCGCAACGGCAGATATGCATTACTCGAAGTAAAATTAGGTGGCAGCGAACGAATCGAGGAAGGAGCTTGCAGCCTGAAAGCCCTTGCAGATAAAATTGATACAGACAAGATGCCCACGCCATCGTTTTTGGCCGTTATCATCGGAGTGGGCAAATACGCATACCAACGTAAAGACGGAGTATACGTTATCCCTATCGGCTGCCTCAAAGATTAACTTGCGATTAGGCTCTTTTGTCCACAATTCACTTAATAAATCACTCACAATTCGCTGAACAAAAGGCTCACAATTCACTGAGTTTACAGCCAACAGATTATTCTAAGTGTATTACAGCAAGTGATTATCGGACTACAGTAACATCAAAAGGCCATACTGAAATTGAGACATACCGAGTGCGTCTTATACTTCGGATTATAATCCGTAAAGCCTTGGGGATTGCCGTCGAAGAGCTTGAAACTCGAGTACGAATAGGTCAGCGAAAGTCCGAAGCGGTCAAAATTCATCAATAAGCCGCCTTCGGCTCGCCAATACGCCCAGTCCGAGTTGTGACTACCGATGGCCGGAGGAGCTATTGTCAGACCCGGCATAAAAACCAAGCGGAAATCGCCGCCGATGCTCGGAATGCGAAAAAGTGTGGGCGTGCGCAGTATCACCGAAGGTTTGAAAACAAAACGAGTACAGTATTCGTCCGGGTCATGCGTATCATAATAGTCCGCGCCCCAAGCATAAAATGGTCTAACTTCGCCGGCAAAGCCTATGGAGGCGGCTACGCCGGTGTATGGTGTCGACATCCATGCAATGCCGAAATGCGCTTCCCATCCGTCCGTATTCAGCCCCATCTGCATATAGCCTCGCCAATGGTAGGGACGTGTTTCGTCCTGAGCGCGACACTCATCAACAAAGAGCATAATCAACGCTACCACAACGACATACTTCCAAGTATAGGCTATATTCCAAGACTTTTTCATATCTTTGTGCATTGGCCGGTGATGCAAATTTACGGTTTTTTCGGTATTCGGATGCAAGATTGCGCCCGATACTGGATTTACACGTCAGAAAAGCTTAATACCAACCGACATAAAGCAATTATGAATATGAACAAGTTCAAATATCTTACATTTGCCATCGCGATGGTTCTGCCCTTTGGGCTTCAATCCTGTTTAAACGACGTCGATGACATCCGCGACCGCCCCACGGCACTGGTCACCGTGGTGCCGCAAGACGGAGGAAGCTTTGTCATGAATCTCGATGATGCCACCGTACTTATTCCCACCAATATGAGCCGGTCACCCTACGGCGACAAGGAAGTACGTGCGCTTGTCAACTACATAGACGAAGACAGCCGAGCCTCCGAACGACGAGTCAAAGTGGTATGGATAGACAGCATACGCACCAAGATGCCCGAAAAAACCTTGGGCAGTGCAGCCGCTGATGACGAAAAATACGGCAAAGACCCTGTCGAGATAGTGCGCGACTGGGTGACTGTGGCCGAAGACGGATACCTGACACTGCGTTTCCGCACCATCTGGGGCAAACGAGGCATCAAGCACTCTCTCAACCTCGTAACCGACACCGATGCCAAAGATCCTTACGTGCTCGAGCTGAGACACAACGCGCACAAAGACGTAGACGGTGTGATGGGCGATGCGCTCATTGCCTTCAACCTCAACGGACTGGACTTCGGGGACAAGGGCACGGCAAAATTCACACTGAAATGGATGTCATTCTCCGGCAGCAAGTCCGCCACTTTCGAGCTGAAAAAGAGAACAACATCCTCCACACCCAAAGGCATGGCTTATAGTTTATATGTAGAGTAATATTCATTAGCTCGTCCGAGACGAACGGTTGGGCGGGTCGCGAAAATTCCGCGACCCGCTCTCACCGTCAAAAGCGAGACTTAACTTCGACTTTACCTCCAATATGCCCGGCAGCGGCACGACACCCGACAACGAACAGCAAATGGCTCTGCGACTGCATCAAGGCGACCGCGCGGCTTTGCGTGCGGTTTACGATGCATATGCACGCTACCTTACTGCCGTATGCACCCGTTACATTGCCGATGACGATGATGTCAAAGACGTACTCCAAGAGGCATTTATTCGCATTTACGATGCAGCCGGGTCATTTGAGTACCGCGGCAGCGGATCGTTCAAAGGCTGGCTGACGCGCATCGTGGTCAATCAGGCACTCAAGCACCTACGCGACAGCAAGACCGTATTTGTCCCGCTGTCACCCCAACAGGAAAACCTTGCAGACGAAGACCCGGACACGGAACAAGTCCCGGCCGCAGTGATACACAAGATGATACGCGAGTTGCCGGACGGGTATAGGGCCGTGTTCAACCTCTATGTCCTCGAACAACGGTCACATAAGGAAATAGCCGCACTGCTCGGCATCTCCGAAAGCACCTCCGCCTCACAATTGCACCGAGCCAAAGCCTTGCTCGCTTCCAAAATCAACAAATACCGAACCGCACAAAATTCCGTCTCATGAAAGAAGACCGGCTCAAAGACATACGCGACAAAATGTCCGATTACGAAGCCGAGGTGCCACAAGATTTGTGGTCCGCTATCGATTCGGCTGTCGGGCGCCGACAACAGAAGAAGCTATGGATACGCGCAGAACGTTATGCAGCGGCCGCCGTTGTAGTAGCGGCCATCGGCCTCGGCATATATATCTTACAACCGGACAGCTCCTTGGTTGTACATAGCGAAAGCAATCCAAACACTCGAGCACAGGCATCCGCGAACAATGCACCTGCCGTCACGAGTGACGATGCCGACCCGGGTAATAATTCGGCGGCCGAAATACGAGCTTCGGAGTTCGAACATACACCATATACAACCCTTGCCGAGGCAAAACCGGTAATTGTCGAGGGCGTCGAGGGTACATCGTCGATGCAAATCAAATCCGACGGCGAAAGCCTGAATGTGCATCCCGTCGACTCAAATGAATCCGCTTCCGAGGCTTTTACGCACTCACTACCGCCCATAAGCCACGAGGTAAAGCAAGACAAGACAGTCACCTACAACAGCCGACAGCGCGATAGGCAACAACAGCAAGAGGCTTATGACTCAGGTCGTCTGGCCGCATCCATATACACCACAGCCGGCACAGGCGGCACGTCGATGCAACGATATACATCTTTCGGTCTGATGGGTATTGACCCGGGTGATGCCAATTGGAAGGATGACCCATATATGGGGATGCTCGTAACGAATAAAGGCCATCTTGCCGACCGCCGCGTACGCCATCGCCTGCCGGTTCATGCCGGAGCTTCCATAGCCTACCGCATCAATGACCGAGTGTCAGTAGAGACCGGCATTGCATACTCATACCTCTCAGCCGACATTCACGAAGGCAGCGACTCGTATTATTTTGCCGGAGAACAAAGCCTGCATTATGTAGGCATTCCCGTGGGCGTGCGCATACGTGCCATGTCGTGGAAAAATTTCGATATATATGTCGGCGCCGGATTCGAGGCCGACAAATGCGTATCGGGAACGCTAAAAAAATCTTATGTCATCAACGGCCAAACGCGCGATGACGGGCACGAAAGCATCAGCATCCGCCCGTTGCAATGGTCAGTAAACGCCGGCGCCGGAGTGCAATACAACATCTCGTCGATGGTGGGCATATACGCCGAACCGGGTCTAAGTTACTACTTTGACAATGGCTCGAACATCGAAACCATATACAGCGAAAAGCCTTTGAATTTCAACCTCAACATCGGACTGCGTGTCAGCTTCGGCCGCGACAACCGCCAAAAATAGTATAACCTGTATAGCCAACATCTAAAAGCGAGATTTTCGTCTTTAATAATGCCGCGAGGCCCTGTTTTCGTGAAATCATGCCTTGCGCTTGATATTTTTAGCGGGCAGGGCGGAGGAGAAAGGGCAGCGGGTCGCGGAGGCGGAAAGGCGGATTGGCTCGCATGCGCTTGAGGGCGGCCACAGCCTGAGCCTGATCATCATAGTCCTGAGCCACGACATAATAGTACGGCTCGGCGGTTTGCACCACAAAGGCGTCCGTATAGCCCATATCACGCAGGCGTTGGCGCATGGAATTGGCGTTAAACAGCTGCTTGAATTGCCCTATAATGAGATTATAGGTCTTGAGCTTGTTCGGCACGCTGTCGCCCGGGGTGATGAACACGCGTTGGATGCGTGTGGCCACGGTATCGCCGCCGACAATCGACTCGGAGACACGCATATCGCGGCGATAGCGTCCGTAGATGGTTTGTTCAAATTCGAGGTGCGTGGTATCCTGCGCCGTCATTGTACGCTCATAGGCGGTGCGGTAGTTCTTCTCGGTGGTTTTGCACGAGGTTATAAGTATCGTGACCAAAGCGGTTATGGCCAATATGCCGTACAGTTTCATTTATCCTATTCGTTGTTGATGTTCGGTATTTCTCAGATGATTTTCTTGCCTAATTCGATGACCTGCAAGTCGCGGATGTCGATGCCGTCGATAGTGAGGCGTACCAGTGTACGTACCTGCTGCCATCCCTGCGTACCTGCTGCGCCGGGATTGATATGCAGCACCCCGAGGCTTTTGTCATACATCACGCGTAAGATGTGGCTATGGCCGTCCACCATCAGTTGCGGACGCGTGCGACGCAGCAGCGCATACATCCCGGATGTATAGTGTCCCGGATACCCGCCGATATGGGTAAGCACCACGTGTACGCCTTCCACCTCGAATTGCAGCAACTCGGGGCAAACGCGTGCCACATCGCCATGGTCGATATTGCCGCGTACGGCACGCACCATCGGGCCTATGGTTTGCAGCCGCAGCAACAGGTCAATGTCGCCGATGTCCCCGGCGTGCCAAATCTCATCGCAGTCCTTGAAATGGACGGCGTAACGGTCATCCCACGTGCTATGCGTGTCCGACAAAATGCCTATACGTTTCATCCCTGATATTGTTATATTTACGGCTACGGCGACCGTCGGCATTTATCTGCCGCCCCGGCCGCCGTAGCCATTTTGGTGCTGCTATATCCGTGCGATTTGATGCCGAAGCATCAATCGCTTTATTTCATCTTCTTTGCCGTAGCGGCAGGCACCGCATCGCGATGCACGTAGATGCCTATGGTCTTGGCCAGGAAGAACGGCTCGCTTACGTAGATGTATCCGCCGTATACCTGATTGGTATCCCACGAATTCTTAACTTTGTAGTAGCGATTGCCGTCTTGGTCGGTGGCTATGCCAACGATTTCCATGCCGTGGTCGTCGGTAGTCTCCTGACTGTCAAACATATCCTGACGAGACTCCTGTGTCACGGTGATTTCTTCCACCGGGCCTTCGAAGTTATATTTATCATTTTGGCGTTCTTTGTCGCTGAGTGTCACCCAGCGCGACAACTCGGTACCATCCATATCGCCTTCGGTCTTGCCCTTAGGCATCAGAGCCACGCCCTTGGTCCACTTGAAGCCGCCTTCGCTGACATCGGCTGCCCAAGCCACGGGGAAGCCCTTGGCGATGGCATTGTCCACCACAGCCTTCATCTCATCCATAGGCACGTTAAAGTACCGTCCGGCAAGCCAGTTGTCGGGCACTTCGAGCGTAAATTCCTCGTAGAAAGGATGATGCGTAAACGACGATATGGTTACATAGTCATCGATACGTATAGGCAGACTTGCAGCATAGCTCTGCGGCGTATACTTCTTGCCGCGATAGGTGAAAGTCTCGGGCAGTTTGCCAAGATAGGCATCCAGCACACCGCGCACAGCCGTGCGCCATGCCTTCGAAATCTTCTTATTGGGCTTCTTAACCACGACTTTTAGCATCGCGGCAAGCATCCCGTCCAGTTCGCCGTGGACGTGCTTATCCTCGCCGTACTGCAGGCCGGAATACACTTCCTCGGGTACGACGCCGTATTTTTTCCAGACGTAGGGCACGTCCAGCAACGACCCGCCGGGGGCAAAGTTCACCTCGCCGTAATTGCGTACAAAGCGCTCACACTTTTCATCATACGTGTGCCATACGGTGAACATCTCGCTCAGGTCCAGCGAATCGCCTCCCTGTCGCAGAATCTCGTCCTCGAAGAACGAAGTGCCGGCAAAACACCAGCATGTCCCCGATTTGTTTTGGTCCTTGACGCTCGTGGTCTTGACCGTGTATACGTCCGTGAATTTGAAGCCCTTGATACTGTCAGTGGCCACGCTGTCCGCGTCTGTCGCGGCATACAGCGGCAACATCGCCAGCAGTGCCGCCCCTGTGAGGATTGTCTTTATCATTGCTATTATCAGTATTTTATGGCGCAGGCCCTACGACCATCACCAATTGTTATAATTCCTTTTGCGTTATGCCCCCAAAATTACGCATTTTTCTCCAATACCGCAAATACCAAATCCATTACACATCACGCCATCATTCGCTAATCGTAATTCATAAACCATTACACACATCAGGTGCGGACACCGACGACAACCATCGTCAATATCCGCACCCTTCAAATAAATATAATAAGTGAATCAGCTCCTGTTTTTACAGGCTCAATCCGTTAGATTTTCAGCTTCTTACGGCTCCGCGGCGACACAAGGATGTAGACGCCGTGGGGCAGGACGTCGACGGTGATTTCCGCTTCGCGCATACCGCTGCCGACGCGCACACCTTGCAGGTTATACACCTCGTAGAGTGTGTTCTGCGTGTCCACGCTCACATCGTCCACGCCGTCATATTCGGAGATAAGTGTGAAATCCCTCCATTGGTCGGCTGCCTTGTAAGCCTCTATAGACTCCTTGGGTACCAGTAATTTGCAGGTTTGTTTGTCTACGCCATCAAAAACGCCAAGCCCTTTTTTAGTATATTCACAGGTGGGTGGAATAACGGCAAGGCTCTTCAGTTCTGACAAACTCGAACACCCACCAAATGCAGAGAACCTGATAGCAAAAATAGAATTGCCTAATGTCACTGATTTCAAATTTGTACAACCATAGAAAGAGCAGAATTCAATTGTAGTGACGGAGTTTGGTATGGACACTGTTTTCAGGGCAGTACAATCCTCAAAAGTAGAGGGGTAAATGTGCGTGATAGAAGCCGGAATAGACACAGACGTTAGTTTACTGCAACCTTTGAAGGCGCTGGTCTTAATAGAGACAACGGCGCCGGGGATATCAAGCGTAGCCAATCCGGAACACCCCTCAAAAGCCGAGAAACCAATGTGTGTGACAGTTTCCGGCATCGTTACAGAAACAAGGTCGGAACAACCTTCAAAGGCGTAATCGCCTATTGCTATGACTGACTTCGGAATAATCGTGTTTTTGCATCCGGCGACCAGCTTATTCGTCGATGTTTCTATTATTGCATTGCATTCGTCTCGCGAATCATACGACATATTGCCCTGCTCTACGACTATACGTTCTACATTCGGGCAATCAGCGAAAGCGCCATCCCCTATAGATGATATCGCACTGTGAATGAACGCCGAGGTCAACCCCGAACAGCCATAAAATGCTCGACCTCCTATGAATGTGACTGTCTTTGGAATTTCTACGGACACAAGTGCAGAGCAATTTTTGAACGTACCTGCCTCGATAGCCGTAACCGAATTAGGTATATTCACCGTTTTTAATTCCGTACAATTGGAAAAAACATACGCTTCGATTAACTTGACAGAAGATGGAATTGATAGCGATTTCAGGGCAGTACAATAACCGAAAGCCAGTGCGCCAATTTTGGAAACCGTATTGGGAATTACCACGGACGTCAATTTATTACTATTACGGAATGCCCTTACTCCAATGCCGGAAACTGTATACGTTATGCCCTCAGATTCTATTGTTTCAGGGATAACGACATTACCTTCATAAACGCCAAATACACCGTCAGGATGCGTCACCTCGGCCGTTTTACTGTCCGTGTCAAGGTCATAGTATATCCCATTAATACAACTAACGTATCGCGAAATCAGCGTAAAGTCCATCCATTCTTCCGCGTTTTTATATTTGTCTATGGATTTACTTGGAACGAAGAGCTTGCATTTATCTTTGTTTACGTCATAGAATGCGGACTGGCCACAAGTTGGAGGCTCAACGGCGGTAGATGTCAATTCGGTCAGTCCGGAGCAGTGGGAGAAGGCGTATTCGCCGATAGAAGTGACGGAGTTGGGGATGGTTACGGAGGTGAGCCCGGAGCAGTAGGCGAAGGCGTGTTCGCCGATGGAAGTGACGGAGTTGGGGATAGTTATGGCGGTCAAGCCAGAGCATACGTTGAAGGCGCCTTTGCCGATGGTTGTGACGGAGTTGGGGATGGTTATGGAAGTGAGTCCGGAGCAGTAGGAGAAGGCGTATTCGCCGGTGGAGGTGACGGAGTTGGGGATGGTTATGGAGGTGAGCCCGGAGCAGTTGGAGAAGGCCCCGTAGCCGATGGAAGTGACGGAGTTGGGGATGGCTACGGAAGTGAGCCCGGAGCAGTCGGAGAAGGCTTCATCGCCGATGTGAGTGACAGAGTTGGGAATGGTTACGGAGGTGAGCCCAGAGCAGTAGGTGAAGGCCCAGTCGGGAATCGTAGTGACTTTATCGCCAATGGTCAATGTCGTGAGATTTGTACAGTCTTCAAATACTGATAGCATGGTACACTTTTCGGCATTAAATGTTACGGAGGTGAGCCCGGAGCAGTAGGCGAAGGCACGGTAGCCGATGGAAGTGACGGAGTTGGGAATGGTCACGGAAGTGAGCCCGGAGCAGCCGGTGAAGGCGTATTCGCCGATGGTGGTAACGGAGTTGGGAATGTCAACGGAAGTTAGTCCGGAGCAGGTGTAGAAAGCGTTGACGCCGATGGAAGTGACGGAGTTGGGGATGGTCACAGAAGTGAGTCCGGAGCAGTAGGAGAAGGCTCCGTCGCCGATGGAAGTGACGGAGTTGGGAATGGTCACGGAAGTGAGCCCGGAGCAGCCTCTGAAGGCATTGTTGGGAATTGTTGTGACTTTATTGCCAATTGTTAATGTCGTAAGTTTCTCACATCCACTAAAGATATTGGTTCCCATTTCGGTACACTTTTCAGCATTGAATGTTACTGAGACGAGTCCGGAGCAGGCATAGAAGGCGCAGTCGCCGATGGAAGTGACGGAGTTGGGGATGGTCACGGAGGTGAGTCCGGAGCAGGAATAGAAGGCCCCGTAGTCGATGGAAGTAACGGAGTTGGGGATGGTCACGGAAGTGAGCCCGGAGCAGCGGAGGAAGGCGTATTCGCTGATAGAAGTGACCGAGTTGGGAATGGTTACGGATGTTAGCCTGGTGCGGTCCATAAAGGCTTCGTAACCGATGGAAGTGACGGAATATGTTGTGTTGTAGTATTTTATGGTTTTAGGTATAACCACATCGCCTATGTAATCGTTTTTATAACTGCCGCTTGTCACGCTTGCAGTTTTATTGGTTGTATTGAGATCGTAGTATATCCCGTCAACTTTGCAGTCGTAGGCGAGGGAAGGGATCGATGAGGACAACAACGCGAAAAATGCTGTTAGAATAAAAAATGTTCGTTTCATGTTTAGTGTTATGTTTGCGGTTGGGAATGAATAGGTGAATGCTCTATGGCCATACCGAATGCCGTGGCGCCTATATGCGGCATCATCGCTCGGCATTTCGGCATGGCCTTTTATGAGCATCCTTTTGTCACTTAGATTATGTCTTTCAAATTTGGATTTTCTTACGACCTTGCGGCGACACAAGGATGTAGACACCGTGGGGCAGCACATCGGCAGTGACTTCTTCCTCGCGCATACCACCGCCCACGCGCACGCCTTGCAGGTTGTACACCTCATAGAGTGCGTTCTGCGTGTCCATGCTCACATCGTCTACGCCGCTACACCCTAATATATTCATAAATTCTTGCCATTGGTTGGCTGTCTTGTACTTATTGATAGATTCTTCCGGAACGAGCAGCTTGCACGTTTGTTTGTCAACAAAGTCAAACGCCTCATTACCACAGATAGGCGGCACAACAGCGTGGGACACCAATTCTCTAAGACAGTTGCAATTGAAGAAAGCGCTCTCACCAATTGAAGTTACCGATTCGCCGATGGTCACAGGTTTTAACCCAACGCACCAGTAAAAAGCTCTTCCTCCGATAGTGATGACCGAATTAGGAATATTCAGCGAAGTCAAATTCATACAGTTCTCGAAAGCCCTCTCGCCAATCGAAGTGACCGATTCGCCGATGGTCACAGACCTCAACGCCCTACAATCTAAGAAAACGCCATCGCCGAGGGAGGTAACGGAATTTGGAATGTCCGCCGAGGTAAGACCGGTACAACCACTGAAGGCATATCCGCCGATTGAGGTGACGGTATTAGGAATTTTAATTGATGTAAGATTGGCACAGTAGCTGAAAGTCCCGGAATCGATTGTAGTGATGGAATTCGGAATACTCACCGAAGTCAGGCCGGTACAGTCATGGAATGCGCCCGCGCCAATTGTTGTAACCGAGTTCGGGATATACACCGAAGCCAAACCGGCACAACAAGAGAAAGCGTGATTACCAATAACTGTGACAGAGTTGGGTATATCCACCGAGGTCAGACCGGCACAACCGAAGAATGCGCTCGCGCCAATTGTTGTAACAGAATTGGGTATATCCACCGAGGTCAGTCTGATGCAGTCATAAAAAGCGCCGTCGCCTATTGAAGTGACCGATTTGCCGATATTCACCGAGGTCAGCCCTGTACAACCACTGAAGGCATATCTACCGATGGAGGTAACCGAAGCCGGAATGTTCACCGAAGTCAATCCGGTACAATACCTAAATGCATCACCCGGGATTAAGGTGACATTTTCGCCTATCGTCAATGTTGTCAAGTTTGTACAATCACCAAACACCATATAATTTCCTCCACCGTCACTCATATTGGTGCATTGTTTGGCATTAAACACCACTGATATCAAGTCGGAACATCCCTTAAACGCAGAAAAGCCTATTGAGGTGACAGATTCGCCGATGGTCACCGAAGTGAGCCCGGAGCAGTCTTTGAATGCAAATTGGCCGATGGAAGTAACCGAGTTCGGAATATCCACCGAAGTCAACCCCGTACAGCCGGAGAATGCGTTATCGCCAATATAAGTGACCGTATTCGGAATATCCACCGAGGTCAGCCCCGTACAGCCGTAGAATGCGTTATTGCCAATATAAGTGACCGTGTTCGGGATATTCACTGAGGTCAACCCGACACAACCGGAGAACGTGGTTTCCTTAATTGAGGTGACAGAACTCGGGATATTCACCGAGGTTAATCCCCAACATCCCATAAAAGCGCTCGCGCCTATATAAGCGACAGAGTTCGGTATATTCACCGAAGTCAGCCCACTACATCCAGCGAACGTCGCTGCATAAATTGAAGTGACGGCACTCGGTATATTCACCGAAGTCAATCCACGGCATCCACGAAAAGCGCCAACGCCGATATAAGTAACGGAATTCGGGATATTCACCGACGTCAACCCCGTACAGCCGAAGAATGCGTTATCGCCAATATAAGTGACCGCGTTCGGAATATCCACCGAAGTCAGCCCCATACAGCCGTAGAAAGCGGAAACGCCAATATCTGTGACCGTGTTCGGTATAACAGTGTTCTTACAACCGACAATCAATCTATTTGTGGATGAATCGATAATCGCATTACACCCATCTCGCGAATCATACGACTTGTTGTCGGCATCTACGACTATGCGTTCCAATCCGGAGCAATTATCGAATGCATAACTGCCAATATGAGTGACAGCGTTAGAAATATACACCGAGGTCAGCCCCGTGCAACCGCCAAAAGCCGACTCTTCAATATATGTGATAGTGTTTGGAATATCTGTGTTTTTACAACCGGATATCAGTATATTACCGGATGATTCGATAATCGCATTGCAACCGTTTCGCGAGTCATATACCTCATTGCCGTCCTCTACGACTATACGTTCCAATCCGGAGCAGTAGGCAAAGGCTCCTCTATCAATTGAACTGACAGTTTTCGGAATAAACACCGACGTAAGTCCTGTGCAGCCGTTGAAAGCTTTCGAACCTATTGTTGTAACAGAGTTCGGGATACTCAACGAGGTCAGTCCCGTACAGCGTATGAAAGCGCTCTCACCTATTGTGGTGATCGATTCACCTATAGTAACAGATGTCAGACCGGTGCAGTAGCCAAAAGCATAGCGGCCGAGCGCAGTCACTGAATTAGGTATATTCAACGATGTGAGCCCGGTACAGCCGACGAAAAGTAAAGACGGAATTATGGTGACACCATCGCCAATCGTCAATGTTGCAAGACTTGAACATCCGGAGAATACGCCGTTACCACTCTCGGTACATTTCTCGGCATTAAAAAACACCGAGGTCAGCCCCGTACAGTTATTAAATGCCATATCGCCGATCGAGGTAATCGTCTCAGGTATATCCACAGAGGTTATCTCGGTGCGATCCGCAAAGGCCCACGCCTCGATAGCAGTCACTGTATATGTCACACCTTCAAAGTCTACCGATTCCGGAATGACAACATCTCCTTGACAATCCTTATTACCATAACCCGCTGTTGCCGTCTTGTGTTCATTGTCAAGGATGTATGCGATACCGTCGATGTTGCGTAGCAAGGAAGATGCGAGGACGGAGGAAGAGGAGAAGAGTAGCAGGGCGAGGAAGAGTGCCAGTTGGCGGATTGTGCCGACATGTGCCGATTTTTCATTTTTGAGGTGTTTGAGTAATACCATAATGTCACTCTGGGGTTTTTGACCCGGACGACGCCCTGTCCGGATGTTCGTATGCAGAAAAGCGTGGACGTCATCATCGTTTGCTCCTCCGATCATCCGGGCATGTGGCATTGCCCAATCCATTCAGACGAGCAACGCAGAAGCCCACGTTTATTTTTAATATCCAAGCATCTATCAATATCTGCAAGCAATAATCCTATTTGCCAATACATTATAGAGTAGTTGGCTTTGATACTTGTTTGTTGTTATAAGCGTTATTGTCCGATTTTGGTGTTTTAATTGGTTCGTTTTTGGTTCTCGCATAGGTAACAAACCGAATATTTTTCGTATCTTTGTACCCGAAATCAAAGTAGAAACCGATATGGAAACCCTCCCCGACAAAAGGCAGAAATCGCCCGTGAAAATCCGCTTCAAACAGCTCGCTGACGGATGCAAGTCAATCTACCTTGACACCTACCTCAACGGCAAGCGCAAGTACGAGTTTCTCAAGCTCTACATCCACCCCGAAACTGACAGTGAAACGCAGCTTGCCAACGCCGAGGCGATGCGCATGGCCGAAGAGATGCGCAGCGAAAGGCTGTCGCAGCTCGGAATTGAAGAAGCCGCCTCACAGACAGGTGCCCAAGAACGCGAAGACACTTCCGAAGAGCAGACCGCGAAAGCCCGTGCCCGCGCCAAACGCACCTCGCGTGAACCTGTAACAATCCGGGCGAAAGACCTCAAGGACGGTCGCCAATCGCTGTACCTCGACATCTATTCCCGTGGCGAAAGGAAATATGAGTTCCTCAAGCTGTACACCGTTCCGGGCGAAGATGCCGCCAATGCCGAGGCGATGGAGCGTGCCAACGCCGTCAGGGAGCAGCGCATGGCTGAACTCATGCACACGCAAGAGGAATCTCCCGAAAACCGGGATGAAGCCGCAGCCAATAAAAAGGCGAGCCAGAAATCCAGAGTAACACTCACATGGCGCAAACTCCGCAACGGCGACAAGTCGTACTACCTCCATATCCGCTATGGGAAAGACGGAGAGAACCGGTGCTGTGAGCCGCTGTTCCTCTATGTCCCCACCGATGCCACCGAAGCCGAAGTAAAACGCGCCAAGGCGAAAGCCAAGGCGGTGAAGCGCGAGCGCGAGGAAGAGCTTCGCAACGGCACTTACATACCGCGGCCAAGCGCACGCGAGCCGAAAGACGTGTTCGGCGACACCGACCATTACAAGGAGTTCAAGGCACGCCGCAAGGCTGAGACCGAGATCGCCGCCGTGACCGCCGAGCTGAAACGCAACAGCAAGTCCAAAGAGCCAGTGAGGATCCGCTTCAAGCAGCTTGCCAACGGAAGCCGCTCCGTCTACCTTGCCATAAATGTCAACGGCAAGCGCACATACGACTACCTCAAGCTATACCTCATACCCGAAAAGGATGCGGCGGCACGCTTGCAGAACAAGCAGACCATGGAAGCGGCATACGCGATCAAGGCGCAACGTATCATACAGATCACAAACGGCATGTCAGGCATAAAGAAAGATGCAAGGGCAAAGATGCGCCTCGAGGACTGGCTCAAAATATACAGCGACAGGCAGGTGAGCCGAGGCAAGCCAGGCGCCAAGCGCTGGGTGCGGACAATGATACACGTGCTCGATGGCTACGCACCGGGAAAGGATGCCACCCTCGCAGAGATAGACAAGCAGTGGCTCAACGACTTCATGCTGTACCTGATGAACGACTACACGACATACAAGAGCACAAAGCCGTCCAAAGGCACTGTTGACAACTACCTGCGCTGCCTCAAAGCCGCGTTCAGGGCAGCCGTCGAGGAGGACATACTCACGTCAAACCCCATGTACGGCCTTGACCGCTCGCACCTCAAAGGAACTACGTACCACCGCGAGTTCCTGACCGTGGACGAGGTCAAACGTCTCATCGAAACGCCTTGCCGCCGCCCCGACATCAAGGGCGCGTTCCTTTTCTCGTGTTTCTGCGGGCTGCGCATCAGCGATGTAAAAGGGCTGCAATGGAAAAACGTCATCACGGACGGCGAGAAAGTCCACATACAGATAACGCAGTACAAGACCAGGCGACCCCTGTTCCTGCCGCTGAACAAGCAGGCCTTGCGCTGGATGCCGGAACGCGGCAACTCCAGGGAAGAGGACTACGTGTTCCCCCCATTGTCAAAGAACATGATTGTGCTCGACGAATGGGCAAAGGATGCCGGGATTTCCAAGCACGTGACCTTCCACGTCAGCCGCCACACCTTTGCCACCATGGAACTGACCATGGGCGCGGATCTGTACACCACCAGCAAGCTCCTCGGACATACCGAAGTGAAGACGACGCAGATATACGCAAAAATAGTAAACAGCAAGAAAGAGGAAGCCGTGTCGCTGCTTGACTCGGCATTCGACTGAATAACACTAACAAATTAAAACACTGAACATGGTTGACACAAACAGACCGCTCTCTCTTTTTGAGAGGGTGCAATGAAGACTGCCCCCTGCACGGCAGATGCAGCGACAATACGTCCGCGCAGATTCTGCGGATGCTTGACGAAGCGCACTCCACCTACCGCAACGAAGTAACCGGCAGAAGGAAGCTCTACATACGCTTCAAGGATGATTTCCTCAACGGACACCGTTACACCGACGCGCTGTGTGCCGCAGGGAAGAACGCCCACAACAAAGCTCTCGGCATAATGACTGCCCTGCTCGAGACACGCCCCGACTTGGCGGAGGAATACCTCGCATCATCGGGGCTTTCACATGCCGATGCTGCAAGGATTCTCGACAATCTCGACACAGGCAAATGCAGCACGGAAAAGGCGCAAGGAAAGGACAAGCCGCGCTTTGTATCCCGGCTAACGCCGAAACTGGCTGTACCTCTCGCTGAAATAGCCTCCAAGACCGGCGTATTCAAAGGAGGTGTTACTGCGGACGAGCTGACAGCATTGCTTGACTGCCGCCTCGCAAAGCCGCTCAAATCCGCCAACAACCGCCGTCTGGCAGTATTCTTCGATGCGCTCGCCGACGCACGGCTCATAGAGCGCGACTGGCAGAAAGTCCTTGCGGCTAACGGGTCGGTAACGTCATCGGCATCTGACAGGTCACTCAGCCGTTCCGCCCTCTCATCGGCATTGGCTGAAGCGAAGACCGGCATGTCGGCAGCAGTCGCCGCTATCCGCAAAGAAGTGCGAAAAGTGGCGAAAACGGCAGAAAACGACCATACGGCAACCAACTGAAAACAAAAACCTTGACACTTGCCTTGACATCAGCCTGATGTCAGGACGACTGTCTTATGCCCGCATGGCACAACGCCTAACTTTGCACCCGTAACGACAAAACCCAAAGAATATGACAACAGAAACGACAAACAACGGCAGACAGCTCGAAGATTTGGAGGCACGTCTGCAAGACTGCGAGAAAAGGCTCGAAAGCATGGATTGCCCGGGCGGTTCATTCTCATCGAAAGAAGTGCTTACGCTCGTGGAAGCGAGCCTTTTCCTCGGGCTTTCCAAAAGCCAGCTGTACAAACTCACCGGCGCGGGGGCTATTCCGCACTACAAGCCGGGCGGCAAGTACATCTACTTCGACCGCGCCGACCTTGTTGAATGGGTCAGGCACAACCCGGTTAAATCACGCAAACAGCACGAACTCGATGCTATCGGGTACGTATCACGCAAACCGATAAAACGATGACAGCAATGACACTGAAAGACCAGATCTTCGCCGTGGTTGAGAACATCGCGGCGACACTGCCGAGCCGTAAGGTGACGCTAATCATCTGCTGCGAAAGCGACAGGGACTACGCCCCGGAAATGGCAGGTTTCAGCAATGCTTCGGGGACAGGCACTGTGGTTTGCATCAGAAGTACCGCGCCCATAATCGATGGCATCATGCAATCGGCGTTCGACACAGCGGCGAGACCGCCGAAGGCATCAAGCAAAGCCGTAACCGACCATGATAGCACAGAAGACCATTGACGCGGTTCTCGACACCGTGCGGATATACGATGTCGTCAAAGACCACGTGCAGCTGAAGCGGTGCGGCAGCGGCTATGTCGGGCTTTGCCCGTTCCATAACGAGCGCACGCCTTCCTTCCACATCGATCCGCGCAGGAACATCTGCAAGTGTTTCAGCTGCGGAGAGGGCGGCGGCGCGGTGCATTTCCTGATGGAGGCACGCAACATGTCATACCCCGAAGCGATAAGGCACATAGCCGGAATATACGGCATCCCGGTGGAGGAAGCCCCGAAGACGATGACGGACGAGCAACGCAAGCTCGCCATGCAGCGCGAGAACGCACTTTTCGCGCTCGAAGCAGTACAGCGTTTCTTCGAGCGGTCGCTCACCTCGCAGACGGCGGCGGCACGCAAGGCTTGCGCCTATGCATCAGGCCGCTGGGGACTCGAGTACTGCCGGGAGAACGGCATAGGCTACGCCCCCTATTCCAAGGACTTCTTCGTCTTCGTCAGACAGGAGCAGGTCTGCATGGAGACACTGCTCGACATCGGCATGGTCAGGAAGCTGGCGGATGCCAAAGACAGCGGACAGCAGTATTCCTTCATGTTCAGCAACCGCGTAACCATACCGATACGCGACCGCTTCGGGCGCGTGGTCGCATTCACGGCACGCTCGCTTGAGGCAGAGCCGCAATGCAAGTACCTGAACTCCGCCACGTCATGCGTCTACAAGAAAGGAGACACGGTGTTCGGCGTCGAAGTCGCACGTAAAGCAGGGGCAAAAAGCCGCTTCCTCTATGTCGTGGAGGGCGCGCCGGACGTGCTGCGTCTCCAGTCCATAGGCTGCGACAACGCCGTAGCCGCGCTCGGCACGGAGTGGACGGATGCGCAGTTCGATGCCGTAAAGGGGATTTGCGACACCCTCTGCTTCATTCCGGACAGCGAAGTCCCGAAGGACGGGGCTGTGTACGCCCCGGGCATAGCTGCCGTGATGAAGAACGGCAAGGCAGCCGTTGACAGGAGCTTCCGCGTGGCCGTCCGGGAGATACCGCTTGAAAACGGCGAGAAGAAGAACGACCCTGACAGCTACATAACCTCACGGCAAGTGCTGGACGGCCTCGAAGAGCAGGACTTCGTGCTGTGGTACGCCGAAAAAGCGTTCCTGTCGCCGACTACGCAGCTAGGGCGCACCGAGGTTATAAAGGATGTTTGCACGATGCTCGCCGCAGTTGACGACCCCACGCTGGCATCGATGTACCTTGACAGGCTGACGAAGAAGTACAAGGAGAAATCCGCTTGGAAACTCGCCTACAATTCGGCTGTCCTCGCAAGGCGGAACGAGAACGGAGGCGAAGAACACGGCATCGGAGAGCGCGACTTGTATTCCAAGTACGGCTTCTTCATAGCCGGCAACTGCTATTGCACGTATTCCAACAAGGGGGACGTGCGCAGGTTCTCGAACTTCATAATGCAGCCGCTGTACGACATCCCCGACGAGGGCACCAACACACGCCTTTACAGGGCTGTCAACAATCTCGGCAAAAGCGCGGTCATCTCCCTTGAGCCTGACGAGCTGAACAACCTTCAGAAGTTCCGCACGAAAGTCGGCATCGCAGGAAACTATGTGTGGCTCGGCAAGATCGACGACCTCGCCATGGTGCAGCCGTACATCTACAGCGGCAGCGAGACCGCACGCCGCATCCGCGAGCTGGGGTGGCAGGAGGACGGCTTCTTCGCATACGGCGACGGGGTGTTCACCGACCGCTTCGTCAAGGCGGACGACATGGGGATGGTGAAACTCCCGGGCATCGGGCTGTTCTACCTCCCGGCGTTCTCGTCGATGTTCCGCAGGAACAAGCTGAAATACGGCTTTGAACGCTCTTTCGTCTACGCCGCCAAAGCCGACGTGGGGATGGAAGATTACCTAAGGCTGTTCGTCAAGGTTTTCGGCGACAACGGCAAGGTCGCCGTCGCATTTGTGTTCGCGACACTATTCAGGGACTTCATCTTCGACATGTTCGAGTTCTTCCCGATATTCAACATCTTCGGCAAGCCGCAGTCGGGGAAGTCGCAGCTCGGCAAGGCGATGAAGGGATTCTTCACCAACTCCTACAAGCCCATAAACTATGAAGGAGAAACTTATCCGGCTATAAACCGGGCGTTGAGCCAGGCTGCCAACTGCCTCGTGCATTTCGACGAGTACAAGAACTCCATAGAGTGGCGCAAGGTGGAGCTGCTGAAGTCCATGTGGGACGGCGTGGGGCGCGGCAAGATGGTAGACGGGGACGTGGAGCGTGTAAACGTGGTATGCGGCGTGGTGCTGTCGGGGCAGGAGATGCCGACAATAGACCCTGCGCTGTTCACGCGCATACTGCACGTGACTGTCAACAAGACCTCCTACACAGTAGAGGAACGCCGCCGCTTCGCCGAGCTTATGGAATACAACAAGCGAGGGGTGTGCCACCTCGCCATGCAGGTTGTGGCGCACCGCGAGAGGTTCACGCAGGACTTTCCGCATTACTGCGAGCTGACACGCACCGAGGTCGGCAACCTGCTGGCGAGGCGCGGCGAGACGCAGGTCTCCGACCGCATGTACATGAACTGGGTAGTAGTGTTGGCTGCTTTTCGCACGCTCGAAAGGCTGCTGCCGGTGCCGTTCTCTTACGACGAATTGCTGGGCATCTGCGTGGATATGCTCATAGAGCAGCATTCCATCAACAAACGCTCCGACGAAGTCGCCTCGTTCTGGAACTTCGTCTCCGTCCTGTACCAGGAAGGGAAGCTGCATCAGGAGGGCGACTACCGCATCAACAGGCAGGTGTCGAGCCTCAAGCTGCACGGCACGGCGACAGTCCGCGAGTTCTCCGGGCCGCTGGACGTGCTTATCATCCGCGACCGCCGCGTGATACAGCATTACCAGACGGACAAGGCACGCACGACCAAGCAGCTCGTGCTGTCGGAGGATGACATGCGCAAGTACCTCGAACGTTCCGCGCCGTGCCTCGGCATCGTCAAGCGGAAGTTCTGGAAGATGAACATGTTCGGACAGCCGGTAAGGGAAGCCACGGAGACGGGCGGCGCGGGACGGCAGCTGTACGATGTCGATACCGCGCTGGCTTTCGACTACGGCATGGTGCAGCGGCTGTACCACCTATATCTCACCGCCGACACCTCGGCAATGACGGATGAGGAGATTGAAGATAACCGCCGGACGGATGACGCAGGACTGCCGGGTGATACTTCACACAGCGGACAGCCCGAACTCCCTTTTTGATTTTTTCGCCGATTATATTGAAAACGGGGTGTAACCACAGCCACCACAGCCACCGCAATGTAAACCAGCAACTTAACTACCACAACCAATGACAACCGCACAGCCACCGTCTGCCACCGCCACGGCGAAAAGTAACCGCCGGTGCCCACATTTTTACAATATTCTCTTTCTTGGAATAAAGAAGAATGTCATAAACGGCTGTTTTTGTACGGGTTGTCAAAAGTCATCTCCATGGTGGTGCGGTTACTGCGGTTCTCTCCCAAAAACGCTTATTCGCAAAGAAACTTCAAACACATACCACTATGAATGATTACCTCATCTATCTGCCTCTCGAACCGTTTCTCGCCCAATGGTTCAGACACCGGCACGGCGGCTCGCAATACACCGTGAGGCTCGTGCGCGGCTCGGTGGAGGCCAAGCGGCTCAAAGCCCTGCTCGACGTAACGCCTTCGGGGTATATACCGCGACCTGCGCCGCAAGGATGCGTGGCTGTCGCAATACCGTCGTTCCCCGCCAAAGACCCACGGCAGTTCAACTATGTTTCGCCGAAGGGCATAAACGCCATAGTGGAGACGCTTCGCGACCTGTTCGACCTCGAACTCCACGACTTCTACGTGAAGACATACATCAAGGGGACACGCATCGACTACATGCTCGAAGCCTACATGGCTCTGCACGGCATAGAGTACAGCGACACCAACTACAACTCGGTCAAGAAACGCCTCGACCGCGTGAGAAAACGGATCTACGTGCAGCGTTCCCGAAGAAAACCCGGAGAAAACTCTACGAGTTGAACGCCGTTTTGTACCCGGTGCAGCATACGCAACATTTGCAACATAACTTGTAACACAACAACAGACAATAAAAAATGAACAGACTGAAACCACAACTGGCGCAACACCTCCCCGGCATCGTGTTCATCGGTGTCGTGGACTGCGCTAAACTGCAACTTAACCTCCGTGAGATGTCGGCGGCAGGGTTAGTCGTGGCGGCGCACACTTCCATAACCGCCGTGCCGTTTGACAACGCTTCCTGCGAGTGCACAAGCGAGCCTTCGCACGGAGAGCCGATAGAGACCGCGACCTTGAAGTTCCGCACGACATCGCTTCTTGACACGGACATTCAGATGGGCTTCGTAATTACCTCCGTCAACGGAGACTCCTTCCTCATCGGTGCGGCAGAACCGCCTTATCCCATGGTGTCGTTCACGCGCAAGACGGGTACTCCGGGCGGCAGTCCGGCGGCTTGGGAAATCGAGGTCAAGGCTGTTGGACGGCGGACGCTTTTGCCCTGCGTGTTTTGACCTCCCAGTCATTCCTGTTTGCCGTAGCGGCATCGCTGCCAAAGCCTTCGTGCAGTCCACATCATTTTCAAGGCAGGGTCATCCTCGCGGTGGCTTTGCCTTTTTTGCATCCGTATCTGTCATCCTCATCCGTAAGCAGCACGCCTTCCCTTTTGCTTACAGGAAACCGCTCGCAGCCCTTTTACATATCCGATTGTCGTTGCCGTCGGACATGGCTTGCAGAAAACTTTCCTACATAATTAGTTGTCGGAGGACTCCACACAGGCGTTGTCGCTTTCGCGTATGCCGCAGAGGAGTTTGCGCTGCCTTACTTCGTGTCTGCCGTGCTTTGCGTGTCCGGGCATACAGTTCCCGATGCCTCGGCTGTCTCCTTTTTGACGTTTCGGGTCGGCGTTTTATCCCTTTCATCCCTACGGGTTTTCAGAGGGCTTCCTGCTGCCTCGCCTCGTGGGCTTCATTGATTTTTCCTGCCGCAAAGGTAGGGCGCAGACTTCCGCGACAAGGACAGGTGTGCGCTCCGCGTTCCTCCGCCCTTCGCTCCGTTGCAGGACGGCAATCATCCTTGTCCCGTACTTACTGCTACTCCCTGGGTTCGCGGCGTAAAAATTCAACAAGCCCCTCGGGGCATACGTCAAACCCTCTAAAATTCACAGAAATGAAAGAGATCTTAAAAGCCAACCTCCCTCTCCGCCAACAGGTCATCGACCGCCTCGCCGAACTCGGCTTCACGCCCGAATCGCTGCGCGAGGCAATCGCACTCCACGAAGCCGACTACCGCGACGGACATCCGGCTGTCTACTGCGGCACATACGCCAAGTACAACAACGGCGACCTCCGCGGCCTGTGGGTGGATCTGTCCTCCTTCGACTCATACGAAGACTTCATCGACTTCTGCAAGGCATACCATGCCGACGAGGACGACCCGGAGCTGATGTTCCAGGACTACGAGTGCTTTCCCGAACAGTGGTACAGCGAGAGCTGCATGGACGAGGAGACATTCGACAGGATTGCCGAATACGTCCGGCTTCAGGAAAGCCACGACAAGGAAGCCTTGGATGCCTATATCGACTGGTGCGGCGACGAGGACTTCGCCGACTTCGATGACCGCTACTGCGGCAAATGGGATAACGAAGAGGACTACGCCCGGCAGCTTGTCGATGACTGCTACGACCTCGACCGCATCATGGGCAACCTCGCCTGCTACTTCGACTACGCTGCCTTCGCACGCGACTTGTTCATGTGCGACTACTATTTCGATGACGGCTACGTCTTCCGCAACTGCTGAGGCTTGACAAGCCTCGCATCTCCGAGGGTCGGCAGAAGCCGACCCTCAATTTATTTCCACACACCAAGCAATTTCCAATTCCTAGGGAATCCCATTTCTTGTAGATTCAACAAGTTGCCGCCGTCACCCATTATTGAAAGTATGTTCATTTTCAGATTGCTGTCGGGACTGATAATGTTGCTGATATATTTGATACAGCAGAGAACTGTGAAAATCTTGTTGGGGTGCAGCGACCGCATTGTTGCTTGGTCAATGAAAGGATATGCCGTTCTTTTTGGCAATATCACATTGACAATGCTGCGTCGATTCCATATGCGGCTATGATGAGCGCAGCAATTACGCCATACAGCAATAGAATGAAGCCAATTTGCAAACACTTTATCGTGATATAACCCGAAATCCTTTGCTATCCGAGTTTTATGCTCCGATTTCTTCAAATACATATACAATCGGCTGAGAGTTCCAAGCGAAAGAACTTCTAAGGTCATCCAAGAGGGAAGCAATGGCGGGTTGTCATAAGTGGCATAATAATGCTTTATGAAATCCTCATTGCTGCGTTTGACCTCGGTTTCAATATCTTTCATCAGAATGTCAAACACCGGGGTCTTTCCATCACGACCTACATCATCCTTATAATATTTTCTCTTGCAGAACCAATGACTATCATTGAAAGCGGTGGAATATTCCTGAGTGATGCGAGTCCTGACTGCAACCTCAATTTTTTCAATGGCATTGAATACAAGATTGCGCAATCTGCGGTCAAAACAATAGAGGTCGATAATGTCAGAGAAATGTATATCTGACCTTATAAACTTATGGTCTGCATCAGGATCAGAGTTGTTCTGAAACGGATAGGTATAAGCTCTGAGACGATAGTAGCTGATATTTGAAAGATAGCGTTTTGCAAGTGCTTCATCATCAAATATCAATCCTCGGGCTTGCAGCTTTCCAAGCTGCTCGTTTATGGTTAATGGACGTTTGTTATAGTGCATAAAACTCGAAGACCTCCCCGGGTGCGCTGGTCTGACGGGAAGCGTGGGAGGTCATATTGAGCGCAAAGTTAGCACTTTCCTTTTAATCAACAAAGCCAATGCGCTTAAAAGCCTCATGTTTTATAGACTTTTAACTTTTCACTCTACCCTTAGTCGTCTTTTCTACCACTTTATATTGCGCGTAATTTTGCAGCGGATAAACTGATTATCATGCCACAAACTAAATACAACCTGCATCTAAAAGGCTTCGTCGGAGGCTGCGACTTCGACAGCGACTACGTCGATTTCGTCCTCGGAAAAAACGAGGGGAAACCGGTCAACGTCCTCATCGATTCGCTCGGCGGCTCGCTGGCGACCGCGCTTTCCATTTCGTCCGCTTTCAAACGCCATGGCGATGTGTCCGTGCATTTCGTCGGGATGAACGCCTCCGCCGCCACTATCGCCTCGTTAGGTGCTAAGCACGTGAGCATCGACACCAACGCAATGTACCTTGTCCACAAATGCTCGTTGGACTTCTTCGAGTGGTCGAACCTCAATGCCGACCAAATGTCAGGTCTCATCTCGGTTCTTGAAAAGCAGAAAGCAGACCTTGACAAGCTCGACTGCAACGTCGCCGCGATGTATGCCGCCAAATGCCGCAAGGAGGCGAGAGGCCTCCTCGCCCTGATGAAAACCGGCGGCTGGCTCACCGCCAAGGAAGCCCGGGAATGGGGCTTCGTGGACGAAATCACGGACGAGCCGGAAGATGCGGCCCCGAAACTCACAGATGCGACGGCTTCGGCCATGGCAGCGGCTGGAATCCCTGTGCCAAACATACCCGTCGCCGACAAGGAGACACCGCTCGGCAGGTTCTTCGCAGCCATAGCCTCGCTGTTCCGTGGCACGCCGCCTGAAACAAACTGCACAAACGCCTACCAACCCGATAAAACTGAAATGTCAACACTTACCGCCCCACACATCTGCGCCGTCCTGTCCCTGCCAACGTTGGAACTTTCGGACAGCAATTGCGCGAGCCTTTCTGTCGAACAGATAGCCACGATTGAAAAGACCCTGTCTGACAAGGATGCCGCCGTCGCTTCGCTTGAAAAACGGATAACCGCGCTCGAAAGGAAACCGGCAGATTCTACCTCCGCCATAGTCAACGACAAACCGACAGACGCAAAGAAACCCGAAACGGCTGTGGACGCTTTCGCGGCCTCCGTCCGTTCAGCCCGCGAAATCTACGACCTACTGCCGTAACCTCTAAACTCTCCACTCTAATCTCTAAACTTTCAACTCTCAACGATATGCCCGATTTACTACATTCAATAAAAATATCAGATGCCGACTACGAGAAAGCCGCCATACAGTGGAAGAGCGACTTCCTGCTGATGCCGCTGTTCTCGTGCATGGATGCCCTCAAATACATGCTGGGCATGCCCGGCGTTACTGTCCCGACCAAGCTCCCCTCCGTGGAGGGAGCGGGGCAGTTCGCCCCTTACCGCCGCGACCGCAAGAGCGCGTCGGAGACCAAGATTGAATACCGAGAAATCACCTCGTACCTCGGAAATGTCCGCGAGGACTTCGAGCCTCTCGAAATCGTCCAGACACTGCTGGGACGCGGCACAGCCACGCTCGGCGACGCGCAGATGCAAGCCCCGACCGCCCGGCTCGTGATAGCCGAGGTGATGCGCTCGCTCGGACACCACCTGCACAATGCCTTGTTCACAGCCAAGCGCAACGCAAGCGGCGACACTACCGCCGACCTGTTCGACGGCTGGGGCACTATCCTCGACAAGGAGATGGCTGACGGGAACATTTCCGAGGCCAAGGGGAATCTCATTACCTTGACCGAGACAATAGACGGCACAAACGCTGTTGACATCGCCAAAGAGATTGAACGCTCGTGCAACCCGCACCTGCGTCGTCTGCAGAAGTTCCTGTTCTGCGACCCGGCTTTCGCCGACAATTACAACGATGCCTACCTCGTGACCCACAACGCCGTGCCTTATAACAAGAAGTACGAGCAACCCATTATAGAGGGGTCTTTCAACAAGACTACAATCGTGCCGCTCGACTGCCTCGCCGGAACGGACAAGTACATCCTCACCCCCGGCTCGAACATGCTATACGCCTACGACAATATGAGCGACCTCACACGCCTCGAAGTGAATCGGTGGGAGCCGTGGGCTATGACCATCGCCGCCGCCATGTTCTTCGGCACGCAGTTCCGAAGCATCGACCAGCGTTTCCTCAAAGTTGTCAAACTCAAATCCGCATGACACAATGGCAAACACGACTTCTTCCTGCATAAGCATCCAAAAGAGCCTCGCATGGTGTCAAGGCACGCCTGAATATGCCGGTGTGCGCCGCCGCGTCTACTACCTCGCAAAGAGCGAGATTGTGGCGTGGCCAACGCTTGAACGCGATGCCAACGGGGTACGCGCCACCTCGGCGAAGTACAAAGGAGACTTCACGCTCAAAGCCGACGCGAAGTGGAAGTTCATCGACATCCTCCCCGACAAGTCGCAGCTCACTTCCGAGCCCCAAGGTGAACTCCCCTCGCAGACACAGCTTAACAAGCTCGTGGCAGTGCATCCCGGCGTGGGAGCGGAGGCTTCCGCCGCCGCAGCTTACCTGAACAATTCTGACAACGTGTTCATCGTCCAGGACATGAGCGACAACTACCGTGTCGTCGGATGCGACAAGTGGCTGACCAAGACCACCGTCAACCAGGACAATGGTCAGGGCGCGTCAGGCACGACATCGACGACTATCAATGTCGAGGCATCCGATGAAGTCCCCGCGCCTTTCTACGACGGTGTAATCGAGACCGAGGACGGAGACATCAATGCCGTTAAGCCATAAGCCGATGGCTACCGCATACGACGGCAGCGGCGCGATTGATTTGGGCGAGATTATCCATGGGATAAAGCCGCCTGAATTGGAAGTGCCGTCTGCCGCCGTTTCGTCTGACTCTCTAGACTCTCGACCCTCGTCTCTCGACTTGTTCGCTGAAAAGACCAGAAAGGCTTGGGCGCATAACGACGGCGCACGCTGCGACTTCCAAAGCCGCCCGATGCTGGCGTACCGCACGGGGCTGTTCTTCCTTGCCGTTTGGAAACGCTCCGTCTACGGCAAGACACTTTCGGAAATCAAGGCTGACGACTTGATGATACCCAAAGTCGCAAGCGCCACAGCTTCGCTGCTTTCCGATGTCCTCGGTCATAACCTCGCCGCCGGAGACTGGGGCGTCATCACCACACCGCGCCGCAGACATCTGGAACGCAACTTCGCACACCTTGTGAGTGCTGGAATTGCCCGGCAGCTCGGCATCCCGTTTTATGCCGATGCCGCCTCATGCCGCTCGAAGCAGCGTGTCAACGCCGTCTTTGAATTGAATGTCCGCCCCTCGGAACAGAACATCATAATCTTCGACGATTTCGTAACCACCGGGCAGACAATGCTCGCAATGAAACGGCTCTTTGAACCGCTCGGCAAGAACATCCTCTTTGTCGCCGGAATCAACAACAAAGCGTAATGGAGAAAATTACAAGAGACCACCTATTTACCGAACGCCTCGGACAATGGCTGAAAGCCGCGCCCGATGAACGTGATTACGCCGAGGGTTGCACGATGTTCCTGCAACTCACGGGGCGTGTCGTAATGTACAAGAACCTGCTTGCCGTCCGCGACATGCCGCGCCTCGAAACCGAGCTGCAAGCCAAGTACGACTTCCGAGTGCGCGGTCTGACGCATGACCAAGTGACGGAAATGTCAGCCCACGTCGAAAAGATAGCCGAGAGCTTAGAGTTGAGCGATGATAGAGAAGTCGAAAGCTGTTCCCTAAACTCTCGACCCTCGTCTCTCGACTTTAAGAGAGGCAAGCGTCCCGACCACGACACCCTGCCGCCGGAGATACAGTCCCTCTATGTCGAGAACCTTTCGGTGCTGCGCCGTATGCGCGAGGTGCATCTGCGTCTGCGCTCCCTATCGCTCGTTGACCACCCTTGCCCCGATTCGGAGCGGTACCCGTTCCTCAAAGAGCTTATCGGACTCGACAAGAAGTATCGCGGCAACTGGAAAGCCTACGATGAATACGAAGCCTTCGTCAAGTCTGAATGAAACGGACAGCGGACATAAACGACATCCTCAAACCGCTTGCCGATACCCCCTATCAGGCTTACCTCAGCAACGCGGTGCAGGTCGCCGACATTCTGGAATGGATTGTCCGGCAGGTCGGCGTTTCCGAGGTGTGGCAGACTTCGTTCTCCATCTCCGAGGAGTTCCTGCGCCGACTGTTCTTCTTGAAGAAAAGCTGCCCGATTTCGCGCTTCAACCTCATCCTCGACCACAAAGCGACCAACAAGACAATCAAGCTGTGGTCGTTCATCGTGCAGGTCATTGAACGGACGTTCCTCGCCGACAACCACAGCAAGGTGCTGCTCGTCAAATCGGAATCGGGAATGACCGTGTCGGTCGTAACGTCGCAGAACCTCACTCGCGGCAACCGCGCCGAGTCCGCGTTCATCTCCACCTCGCCGGAGATTTTCGCCGGTCTCATCGCTTCCGTCATTGACATCATCGACAACCATTCAGTGCCTCTCAACGACCTCTTCAACCAACGACTCGAAACCAATGCAACTATCCCCGGAACAACTGAAGCAGATTGAAGCCTACGCATCAATCTTCATGCCTGTCGGCGACATAGCCGTCATACTCGATGCCGACCCTCTCGAACTCCGCGCCGCGCTAAAAGACCGCTCTACGGAGGTTTACCGCGCCTACACACGCGGAAAGCTCGCTTCCAAGGCGAAACTAATGGCGCAGGAGATGCAACTCGCGCAGGTCGGCTCGCCGCTCGCCCTCGAAAACACCCGCGCAAACCTCCTCGCCATGGAGGACGGGGAAGATTTATAACCTCATCCCCAATTACCAATCCTCAATTCCCCTTTACCAATTACCTGTCCGCCAACCTCTTTATGAAGAAAAAGCTCGACCTGATCGATGTTTGCATGTCCGACCTATTTTCCTCCCCGGAGGAAATCGAGGTCAAGGGGTACACGCCTGTCGTTGTCAAGCAGCTCATGCGCATACGCGACATGTACGCTTGGACGCTGGCGCACCCCGACATGAAAGACCGTCAGTTCATCGAGGAGCACCGTGTGCGTTTCCGAATGTCGCGTCCTACGGCTGTCTCCGACCTCGCTGTCATAAAGCAGCTGCTCCCCATGCTCGCGTCGGCTTCGCGCGACTGGCACCGCTGGCGGTTCAACGAGATGAATATCGAGACTTACCAAATGGCGAAGAAGCGCGGCGACACCAAAACCATGGAACGCGCCGCAGCCTCTTACGCCAAGTACAACCGCGTAGACCTCGAGGACGAACAGGCCGTGCCTTACCACCTCATACTCGTCCAGCCATTCACCGCCACCGACGACCCGACTGTCCTCGGCATCAAGCCTATTCCCAACCTTCAGAAGAAGATTGACGGCCTGATTGAGAAGTACCGGGCTGAGACCATCGACATTGACGATGTGGAGTACGAGGAGGCTGACCTTGAAGAGAACGTATTATTCGGCGAAGAAGATGGATACCACCGAGAATAGAGTGTATTTCAACAAGCCGCAACGCCTCACGCAGCTCATCGGTGCGAACACCACAGTCATTGTCGCGGGACGGCGTACCGGCAAGACAGACAGCATCGCCGCGCCTTTCGTGCTGCGCAACATGCAGCGTATGCCCGGCTCGACAGGCGGCATCGTCGTGCCTACGTTCAAACACGGACTGACGAACACGATCCCCGGCCTGCTCGCCGCATGGAAACGCTGGGGCTTCATCAACGGCATCCACTATGTCATCGGGCGCAAGCCGCCGAAGTCGTTTGCCAAGCCCATCACCGAGCCGCACGACTGCGAACACGTCATTTCGTTCTACAACGGCTCGGTGGCGGTAATCATCTCGCAAGACCGCCCCGGCTCGTCCAACTCGCTCACGCTCTCATGGCTGCTTATCGACGAGGCGAAGTTCATTGACTATGACAAGCTCAAGGACGAGACGCTCCCTGCCAACGGCGGCATCAGGTCGTTCTTCGGCAGCCGCTCGTTCAACCATTCGATAATGATACTGAGCGACATGCCGCAGACAAAGAAAGGGTCGTGGTTCCTGCATTACCGCGAGAAGATGGACGTCGAGCTGATTGAGGCTATCAAAGCCGCCGTCTATGAGATTTGGCGCATCAAGCAGCGCATCAAATCTTTACGCAATTCCCAATTACCTGTCCCAAATCACCTGCGCAGACAGCTGCGGCATCTCGACAAACGGCTCAACCAGATGCGCTCGGTCGCCGTCTACTACAAGGAGTATTCCTCTATCGAGAACCTGCAGCTGCTCGGCGAGGGCTACATCAAGCAGATGAAGCGGGACCTTACGCCGCTAACGTTCCAAACCTCAATCCTCTGCCAGCGCATAGGCATCGCCAAGGACGGTTTCTATTCCTCAATGAAGGAGCGGCACAAATACAACGCCGATGACATCGCAGCCCTTGATGAAGCATGGACCAAGTTTGCCGCGTCCAACTCTCTCACCTCTCAACCCTCGACTCTCGACTGTTCCGCCGACGCTGACGTGAATCCGCTCGCTCCGCTTTGCATCGGCATGGACTACAACGCCAACATCAACTGGATAGTCTGCGGACAGCCGTCAGGCAGACGGCTCAACGTGGTCAAGTCGTTCTACGTCAAGTTTGAGCGCAAGCTCCCGGAACTCGTCGCCGATTTCTGCGCATACTATTCCGCCCACCGCAACAAGACGGTCGTGTTCTACTACGACAGCACAGCCCTCGGCGGAAACTATGCCGTCAACGACCAGGACTTCCGGTGGGTGGTCATCCACGAGTTCGAGAGGCACGGCTGGCGTGTCGAAGACGTGTACCTCGGCAACCCGATGCGGCACGACGAGAAGTACCTCCTCATCAACCAGGGCTTCGCCGGGAAGCAGCGGCTCATGCCGTTCTTCAACCGTCAAAACAACGACGACCTCATCCTCGCCATCCAGTCCGCAGGTGTCGCACGTGGCCGCCTCGGCTTCCGCAAGGACAAAGCCGGTGAAAAGTTAGCTGAAACGGAGGAGGATTTATTACAGCACCGAACAGATGGAACGGATGCGTTTGACACGTTGTATATTGGATGTGAAAAGTTTCCTTTTCACGATTCTACAACAATGTCAATAAGCGGAGTGCTGTAATAAATCTTCTTTTCCTATTCGAACTGAAATACGAAGTATTCGCCAAAGTTGGCACTCGCTTGTCGGCGTAGCCGGTGCGAGTTACCAAGCTAACCTTTGGCAAACCGAAGTCATCGCGTAGCGCTTTCGTAGCGTAACGGAGAAAGAACACGACTCGAACACCGCACGGACGCTTTCGACACCCTTTACATCGGTTGCGAGAAATTCCCCTACCGTGACTCTTTATCGCTATCCGTTTCCGGCGTTTCATGAAAATTGGTTATCTTTGCAGCATAATACACTCAATAAAATTTAGTCTATTATGCCGACAAACAAAGGAGCATTGATTCGAAGACAGGTTTTAGACCGTTGTCTGAGCAGCAGCCGCAATTACACATTGCATGAATTGATGGAGAAATGTAATTTCGCTCTTGTTGAACATGGCTTTCGCGAAGTCACGTCAGAAAACACTATTAGAACTGACTTGTTTGAATTAGAAGCGCAATATACCCAAGCGGAGATAGTGCCTATCCGTAAGGGTCGAAACATCTATTACCACTATAAAGACCCGGACTTCAGCATTTATAAAATACCGCTCACCGATGACGAAATCCTCGGTTTAACCCAAGCAGTTTCCGTCTTAAGTCGTTTCGATGGTATGCCGGGGTTTGAGTGGCTTGATAGTTTGATAAAACGCTTCAAACCATCGATTAACATTGACACCGATATTAAGAGCATTGTCGGTTTTGATGAAAATCCAGACCTCAAGGGCAAAGAACATTTCGCTCCACTTCTCAAATCTATACTTGGTCGGCAAGTGCTTATTGTCCGCTATTGCGGCTATCGCAATCTGCAAGAGACCAATGTCATCATCCATCCTTACTTTATAAAGGAATACAACAACAGGTGGTTTTTACTTGGGCCTAATGATGAATTGGATAAAATAACCATACTTGCTTTTGACCGCATTCTCGAATTTACCCCAATTGTAAAGACGTATAAGCCCAACACATCAGTCGATTTTTCGTCATTTTTCAACGATATGATCGGTGTCAGTCGCTCGCCCGAAGACACGCCCCAAGAGGTGCGACTATTCATCAGTAATTCTCAACTTCCATATATTCTCTCGAAACCGCTACATCACTCCCAGAGAATAGTAGAAAAATCAGAAAATGGAGCAATACTGTCGTTGAATGTGATTTTTAATTATGAACTCGAACGGGAAATTTTGTCGCTTGGCGACTACGTAAAAGTCTTATATCCAACTGAATTAGTCAACAAAATCAAAAGCCGAATTTCTAAAGCGAATAATTTATATCAATAAGCGCAGTAAAATTGCGGATATTTGTTGTATCTTTGCGCTGTAATTAATTAAATGGTTATGACAGCCCAACAACTCGCTGCCCTTATTTGGGACATAAAAGATATAATCCGCGATGTCTATGAAGACCCGGAGGTGGAAAATGTAATTTTGCCGTTCACGCTGTTGCGCCGAATGGATTGCGTTTTGCACGACAAAAAGAAAATTATTGACGCGGAACTTGAGAAAGTGCCTGAACCCATGCGTAAGATACAGCTTGACATCCTTATGCGCAGGTATAATCTTTCGTTCTACAACACCTCTAAATTTACATTGTCTACTCTTTTGGCGGCACCTGCTGAAATCTCGGACAACTTCAAGGTGTACCTCGAAGGCTTTACTGACAACGTGAAAGACATCCTCTATAATTTCACCCATGAGGACAGCGAAGCCGGAGACCTTACGCGCATATACACTCGCCTCGACCGCGCCGGGCTGCTGTTTGCCGTTACACAGGCATTCGTGACCAAAGCAGACTTGCGTCCCGAAGTCGTTGACAATGCCATGATGGGGACGGCATTTGAGACCGTAATTCGTTGGTCTAAAGAATCCTCCAACACTATGGCAGGACAATTCTACACACCCAAAGACATTGTCCGGCTTCTTGTTTCACTTGTTATGTGCGGTAAAGAAAAAGAGATAAACACCATTGGGCAGCATTTCTCGATTTATGATCCCTGCTGCGGCACCGGCGGTATGCTTACAGTAGCTAAGGAATACCTCGAACACGCCACCGACCGCACCGATATGAAGGTGTACCTGTTCGGTCAGGAGAAAAACGAGAAGACTTACGCCATCTGCAAGAGTGACATTCTGTTGATGAACGATGCCTCTGCCAACAAGGACGGACAAATCACGGTCGGCAACACTCTTACCGACGACCACTTCACCGGTAAGACGTTCAACTATATGCTTGCCAATCCGCCATTCGGCGTGAAGTGGAAGATGTTTGAAAGTCAAATAAAAGAAGAGGCTGAACGTGCAAACGGTCGTTTTTCCGCCGGACTTCCAAGCACTTCCGACGGATCGCTGCTTTTCTTGCAGCACATGATAAGCAAGATGGACGGCAGCGGCTCACGTATCGGCATCATTCTCAACGGGGGGGTGTGTCGTAATTGGCTTTTACGGCACACCCTCCTTTTTTTCTCACGCGGT